>R22__coassemble_1363_pt1 | contig 12501 bp, 12 predicted proteins | sample R22__metabat2_high_PE_041 | metagenome-assembled genome bin R22 | reverse complement strand
CAGTTGGTTTAGAGCGCTTGCTTGACAGGCAAGAGGTCACAAGTTCAAATCTTGTGCAGATCACCAGGACCACCCAATCGGGTGGTCTTTTCTTATGTATGTCATTGCCTACTGCCAGTGATTACCAACGTTTGATGATGTGTGTGCCGGGCATTTGACTGTATTCCTTGATGGCCTTCTGCCAGGATTTCAACTTTGTGCCGAAAACCATATAATATTCAAGATCCACAGTGTAAGTCTTATCGTGAGCGTTGACAGCTATATAGCCGGCTTTTATTCCATACAATTCCACATCTCTGACATATCGCCACTCGATGTCCACGTGGTCAAGCCTCTCGGTTTTCTTGCCATATTCAATAACCCTTACGTGGTCGAGGCCGATGCCCTTCTCGGTCAGCGTAATGCAGTCGTTGCGGTGCCTGAACGCGGCGTAAGCCAACAACAGCGATATCACGCTGACCGCCGCGCACAGGATGCTTGGGCCAAGGAGCAACCAAATGGAAACAGTAAGTGCACCGGCAATTGCGATGTTCACGCAGCATATGGGACGGGCCCTGTAGACCAATGGCTCCAGGTGCTCTCGTGCCGTTTTTTTCTTTTGCTTCTTTTTCATTCTACCAGTTTGAATCGCATACGCCACGTGTGGGTCTCTTCGTTCCAGTCGTGGCTTATGATTTTGAAATGGCCTATCTCGGCAGTGTTGGCGACGTGCGTGCCGACGCAGGCGCAGAGGTCGTAGTCGCCGATGCGCACCAGTCGCAGTGTCTCGCTGGCGTCGTCGGGCAGCTTGCCGAGGTCGACTTCGGGTGGCACCTCGTCGCGGCGCACAAACTCATACGTCACATCCAGATGACGCTGTATCACCTCGTTGACTCGGCGTTCCAGCTCCTGCACCTGCTCTTCGGTGGGACAGGACGCCAGCTGGTAGTCGCACTTGCTCTTTTTGCGCTCGATGTGCGCGTTTCTCGACCGCGGGCAGCCGAACATCCGAACCATCGTTTGGTTCAAAATATGCTCAGCCGTATGCATCGGCGGGTACTCCTCTTTATTGTGAGCGTTTAAAATAGGTTCTTGTTCCATATTTTAATTCTTGATTATTGAATCATAATCCTCGTCTAAAGTTGTGCATGGATATATGGCTCCATATTGGTCAAGCAGTTCGTTAAATGGAACCACTTGCACTTCATTATTGTTGATGATGTTCAAATACACCTCCTTTTCCGAACATGGACAATACTCATCATGAGTATAGAACGAGATTCTTTGTTTGCCCCCTGTCAGCTTAAAAAAATCTATGTCGGGGTGGATATAACAAAGATGGCCAGCCAGCATACAGCATCCTTCAACCCAATTTTGCAGACTGTCTTCCACATATCCATAATAGACATAATGGTGAGTCTCTATTTTCACATCAAACGTCCCAACAACAGAGTCCCGTTGTGTTTCCTTATAATAATCAAGTATTGAAACGATTAGTCCACATGGCTTCTCAAAGGAAATGTCAAGTGGCACATCTGGCTCATCTTTGAATTGCTCAGCAATAACAGTCTCTAGATTTTTCTCCAGTGTTTTGTCAATAAAAGCGTATTCGTTGAGTTTGAACTTGATATGATGTACGTCACTATTACAAGCAGTCAAAAAGAGGCAGATTAATAAAGAGAACACTATTTTAGTCCGTGTAATTAAGGATGTGTTCAATCCTGCCGTATGCATCGGCGGGTACTCCTGCTTGTTGTGCTCGTTAAGAATAGGTTCTTGTTCCATATTGTGTTTAGTTGTTGTTCATTAGATTTTGCTGCAAAATATAGAAGGCACTGATTCAGATTCTCTCAATGATATTCCTGTAGCCGATTTCGGCGAGGAAATCGAAAGCGCCTTCCCATCGGTCCAGGTCCGAGGGCTGGTGGGCGTCGGTGCTGACGAGGAGGGGGATGCCGAGGGTGTCCATAAATCGCACGGCCTCCTTCGATGGGTAGTAGTCGGTGTGGCGGCCCTTGTATAGCCCGCGCGTGTTGAGCTCGCAGATGCAGCCCGTTTCGGCGATGAGCTGCAGGGTCTCGAACAGCAGGTCGCGGTACCAGTGGTCGGCGCAGCTGAAGTAGCGTTCGCGGTTGTGCATCACTATCTTGTCGGGGTGGCCTACGATGGTGGGCCTATTTTGCTCAATCATAGCGTTCTGCTGATAGAAGTAGGCGCGCACGCCGGCGCGTATGTCGTCGCCGAAGATGTGGTGCAGCCCGTTGTCGTAGGTCTCCTGACGAGGTCCGTCGATGAACCAGAGGTGGTAGGGTATCTGCTGCCGCTCGTCGCCCTTGGCGGTGGCCGAAAGGTGGCGCAATTCGCTGACGTCGTTGGGGTTGGGGATAAGGTGTACGCTGCCGATGGTGTAGTCGAGGCCGCCCTGTTCGACGAGGGGGGTGAAGTCTTCGAGCAGGCCGGGGATGTAGTCAATTTCGAGTCCCAGACGGATGTCGATGCGGCCGGAAAATTCGGCCTTGAGGGCGCGCACCTCGTTGCAGTAGTTCAGGTAGTCGTCGTCCTTGATCGAGAAGTTGTTGGGGAAGGGGACGGGAGCGTGGCCGCTGAAGCCCAGGGCTTTAAAGCCTTTCGAGAGGGCGTATTCGACGTATTCGCGCAGCTCGCCGCGGCCGTCGCAGTGGCGCGAGTGGGTGTGGAAGTTAGAAATCATATTGCATAGTTAAAGACAGTCGCAGATTGCTGACGGGGGTGTTGTAGCCAGCTTTGGTGTATTCCGCTTCGGCGGTGAAGCTGAGGGCTTTATCGGTCCGGTAGGTCAGTCGGGGCTGTATGCGCCACAGGTATTCGATGTCGTGGCCGCGGCCGAAGATATGTAGCGCGTCGCTGTGAAGGCCGTAGTCTTTGTTTTTGGCGTAGCCGAAGAAAAAACCTGGATGCCAGTGGGTCCAGTTCCAAGGGCACGACAGGTCGACCCAGAAGGTGTTGAAGTGCCAGTCTTCGAAAGAGCCGTCGGCCAGCATCAGGTAGCCACCCAGCGAGCATCCTTCGTAGAGGCTGTTGTTGAGCAGCGCTTGGGCTTTGACGACGAGTATTTCGGAATCGTTGTTACAACGTTCGGTGAGGCGTAGCCGTCCGAAGACGGTGTAGCTTGGCGACGTATGAAGCTGACCCTCGGCGTCGGGCACGATAGGCTGGATGGTTTTGAGGTTGGCGGCGCCGCCAAACAACAGTGACGGAGTGCAGTACATCACGCGGAGATTCAGTTCGGGAACCAGGCTGTTGCGCGCAAAGAGGGTGCTGGTCGCCGCTGCGCCGTTCAGCAGGCCCTGGCTGGCGTTGTCGAGCTGCCACATCGCCGTGGCGGCGATTTCGACGGGGCCCAGCGGGATGCGGTAGCGCACCTGGTTGTAGCGGGCGTAGGGGTGGAACGGCGCGCCCATATTGAGCGGGTTGGTCATCGGCATAATCTCGGGGACGACCATAGCGTACCAGTACTGTCCGACGAGCAGCGCGCCGCCGCGTTCCCAGTCGAGGCTGATGTAGGCGTGGCGCAGGCGCAGGTCGTTGTTGCTGGCATTGGTGCTGCCCGTGAAGTCGCCCTCGACGTAGGCATCCGTCTTGGCTCCCAGTACGTCAGGACCGGCGATGCCCAGGTTCAGGCGCGTGGTGATGCTCATCATATTGGCCTGCCAGCCGTCGTTCAGGTCGCGTCCGTTGGCGTCGAGGGCGATGGGCTTGGGGTAGAAGAGCATCATATCCTCGCGGCCGCCGACCACCGAGCGGCTGTCGGCGTAGAAGTGGGGATTGACAAAGCCGTGGAAATCAAAGCGGAACGGCTTCGAATCGCTGTCGCTCTGGGCTTGCGTGACAAAACCCAGCGCAAGCGACAGAATCAGTAAGGCGCTCTTTTTCATATTGTTGTGTATTCTTTTCTTTATATTCGGTTGATAGATAGACCCTTAAGGTACCTGCTGTGCCATTTGTACGCTATATGTACGCTATATGTACGGTATTTGTACGCTTTCGAAGCGTACAAATACCGTACATATAGCGTACATATAGCGTACAACGGGCATAGAGGGTGCTGTTTTTTAGGGTTTTAGATGGGGTTGGATTATTTGCTTTTTCCGGCGGCAAGGGCCAGGATGAGTCCGAGGGCCACGCCGAGCAGGGCGGCGAAGAGGACCTGGAAGGTGGGCGGCAGGATGAAGGTGATGGTGTGGGCCGGGAACCAAAAGAGGGGTATGGTCTTCTTTATCACGAAGTTCCACTGCACGTCCCAGTTGACCTTGGTGGCAAAGATTTCGCGCATCTTCATCGGGCGCAGCAGGCCGCGGACGGTGCCGCCATTGTCGAGGATATGTATGTCGGTGCACTTGTGGAAGGTCATCATCACGGGGGCGAAGATGCTGTTCATCAGCACACTGACGGCAAAAGCTACGCCGAGTTTGCCCCACGTCAGCGTGGGCGCGGCAAAGAGGGCTGCGGCCTCTTTCCATCCGAGGCTGCCGAGGAAGGTGGGCACGCCGGTCTTGAAGATGACCATCGCCATAGCGATGCACATACCGAGGAAGCCCCACACCATCATTCGCGGAACGATGCCGAAGCCGGGTTTGTTGTATACGCCTTCGCGGATGCGCAGGGCCAGGCATTCGCCGAGGGTGGCGAGGATGGCGAACTTGAAGAATGCCATAATGTAGGGGTGGTTGGCCGTGGCGCTGTTGAACCAGTCGAAGAAGCCTGTGGCGGGGATGAAAAAGGGCGCCAATACGGCGACGACGCACAAAATGAGTATCCAGTCTTGTTTTTTCATTTTTTTTTAAGTATTTGTTTATGTGATGTTTCGATGTGTGATTTGTATGTTGTTGCTTCTGCAAAATTAGTAAAAATTAATAAAATACTAATAATATCCCGAAAAAGTCGTAATTTTGCAGTGTGAATACGTTAGGTTGCTGGTCGGCCTTTGGCCTCAAAATCAACATAAAATCTTATTTAAATCTATCAGTGATAATTAATAATTAAAAATTAAAAGAGCGGAGAACCGCGTGAGCACTAACGAATTAACAAATTAATAAATTAACTAATTAACAAATTTGCCTATGCCGTCGCTATTTCTCGATCTTGCAATCATTCTTATAACTGCCGGAGTTATTACGGTGGTGTTCAAATGGTTAAAGCAGCCTTTGGTGCTTGGGTACATTGTCGCTGGTTTTTTCATCGGTCCCTATTTTCCGTGGTTCCCGGCCATTAAGGATGCGACGAATGTGCACGTGTGGAGCGACATCGGCATTGTGTTCCTGATGTTCGCTTTGGGTCTGGAATTCAGCATCAAAAAGCTGAAAAAGGTGGGCGCGACGGGTGCCATAACGGCCCTGACCGAGCTGGCGATTATGTTCCTGATAGGTTCCAGTGTGGGGCGAATGTTGGGCTGGCAATCAATGGATTGCATTTTTTTGGGCTGTATGCTGTCGATTTCGTCGACGTCGATTATCATCAAGTCGTTCGAGGATTTGAAACTGAAACAACAGAAATTCACGTCGTCGGTGACGGCGGTGCTGATTGTGGAGGACCTGATTGCGGTGCTGCTGCTGGTCATCCTGTCGACGGTGTCGGTCAGCAAGAGCTTCGACGGCGGCGAGCTGGTGATGAGCCTTGTCAAGCTGGTCTTCTCGCTCATTGTCTGGTTTGTCTTCGGTATATTCCTGATTCCTACCTTTTTGCGCTGGATGCGCCGCTATATGACCGAGGAGACGCTCTGCATCGTGGCTGTGGGTCTGTGCTTCGGTATGGTCGTGATGGCTTCGTATGCCGGTTTTTCGACGGCTTTGGGCGCGTTTGTGATGGGTGCCATTTTGGCCGAAACGATTGAGGCTGACGCCATTCACGTTATCATTACGCCTATCAAGAACCTGTTCTGCGCGGTGTTTTTCGTGTCGGTGGGTATGCTGGTCGACCCGCACATTTTGGTTAAATATATTGTTCCGATACTGATTATTGCGGCGACGGTTATCGTCTTCAAATCGTCAGCTGCGACGCTGGGTTTCGTGCTGTCGGGCAAAAATCTGAAGACGGCCGTCCAGTCGGGCTTCTGCTTCTGCCAGATTGGCGAGTTTTCGTTCATCATAGCAGGTTTGGGCCTTTCGTTCGGGGTCATCAATCCCGATCTGTACCCGATCATCGTGTCGGTGTCGATAGTGACGACGTTTGTTACGCCGTATATGATAAAAGGCTCTGTACCAATTTATAACCGTCTCGAACCGCGTTTGCCGCAGAGGCTGAAGGACGCCCTGGAGCGCTACAGCAATTCGGCCAAGCAGACCAACCAGACGAGTTCGGTAAGGCAGTTCCTGAAGAAGCAGTTTTCGTCGATTCTGTTGTATGGCGCCATCAATGCGGCCATCTGCCTGCTGTCGTTCACACTGCTGAAACCGTTCATTAACAGTGTGATAGTGAACGGTAACGGCGAGCCGTCGTTTTGGGGCAACCTGATAGGTATGCTGGTGACGTTGGGCGTTATGCTGCCGTTTGTGTGGGCGATTGCGGTGCGCAATGTCAATCGGCAGAAAATCAAGGAAATGCTTGATTCGAAGGACTATAGCCAGGCGATAGTGATACCGGTGCTGCTGTTGCGCTACTTCTTGGCGCTGCTGTTCATCGGGCTGGTGATAGGCCGCTATATCCATCTTGCCGTTGGTTTTCTGGTGATTCTGGCGGTGTTTGTCGTGTTGATGGTGCTGTTTTCGAAACGGACTATCAATTTCTATCAACGCATTGAGAACCAGTTTATAGAGAATTTCAATTCGCGCCAGTCGCAGCAGTCGTTCAAGATACCGACGCTCTTGGAAAACAATTTTTACTTGGAGCGCATACCGGTGACGCCCTATTCGCCATATTCTGGTAAACGCCTGATGGACACCAATTTCAGGGAGGACTACGGTATCAATGTGGTGTCGATAGAACGCGCTGGGGTGGTTTATGATTTGCCGCGGAAGGAGATGCTGATACTGCCGGGCGACCGCCTGTCGGTGATGGGCAGTGAGGACCAGATAGCGCATCTGCGCAGCGTGCTGAGTGTTGAGCCCGATATGCTGATCCACGACCATAGTGATAATGAGCTGAATATCTATCGTCTGACGGTGCACGAGAACAATCCTTTCATCGGCCATTCGATATCTGAGTCGAAATTCTCGCAGCACTACCACGCTATGATTATTGCTATCGAAAGAGATGGGCAACAGATACTTAACCCTCGTTCGTATACGGTTTTCCAGGAAGGCGATGTCGTGTGGTTTGTGTCGCCCGAGGAATTGGATATCCACAAGTTTACGAGAGACTAGGAGAATTGAAAGTTTAAAGTTGAAATCACTCTCAACTTTCAACTCAAAATAGGCTTTGCCAAAATTAATTTTATATGGCCGCAATAAAATGCGGCCATAATCGTTTATTGAAACACTAAATAATATTTATATGTCGAAAAGATTTGTAGCTATATTTGTTTTGTCCCTGATGTGGATGCGTCTGGGCGTGGTGTGCTCGCAGACGGTCCAAAGCAGCGACCGCAGTTTCGAACTGTCTAAAAATCTGGAGATTTTCAGCCGTCTCTATCAGACGCTCTATATCAACTATGTCGACGATGTGGACCCCGGCGCGACGATGAAGAAGGCCATCGATGCTATGCTGTCGTCGCTGGACCCCTATACGGTGTACTATCCCGAGTCGGATATGGAGGACGTCAAGCTGCAACTGCTGGGCCAGTATGGCGGCATCGGGTCGCTGATACACCAGCAGGGTGACAAGATCTATATTTCAGAACCTTACAAGGATCTGCCGGCCGACAAGGCTGGTCTGCGTGCCGGCGACCGTATCCTGGCTGTCAATGGCGAATCGACCGAAGGCAAGAACAATGCCGATGTCAGTTCGGCTATGCGTGGTCAGGCTGGTACTGAATTGACACTCAAACTGGAACGCGACGGTAAGACGTTTGAAAAGACAATCACTCGTGCCGAAATCAAGCTGCCCAACGTGCCCTACAGCGGGATGCTGCCGGGCAACATCGGCTACGTGAAGCTGGACGAGTACACGCAGGATGCTGCCAAGAATGTCCGCGAGGCTTTCGTGCGCCTCAAACGCGAGAACCCCCAAATGGAGGGCTTCATCCTCGACCTGCGCAACAACGGCGGCGGACTGATGAATGAGGCTGTCGACCTGGTGAACATTTTCCTGCCCAAGGGACGGCTCATTGTGGAAACGAAAGGCAAGATAGCGTCCAAAAACACAAAGAGTTACACGCGAATGAACCCCGAAGACACCGAGATGCCGGTGGCGGTGCTGATCAACGGTTATAGCGCATCGGCTTCCGAGATTACGGCTGGCAGCCTTCAGGACCTGGACCGCGCAGTGATTGTCGGGTCGCGTTCGTTTGGCAAAGGCTTGGTACAGAACGTTCTGCCGCTGGTGTACAACAGCCAGATGAAGGTGACGGTTTCGAAATACTACATCCCCAGCGGACGCTGTATTCAGGCGCTGGACTACAGTCACCGTGACGAGAACGGACGCGCCACGAAGGTGCCCGATTCGCTGAAGACTGCCTTCAAGACCGCCAACGGCCGAACGGTTTACGACGGATTTGGCATAGAACCCGACATCGAGGTTGAACCCGAGTATATGTCGGCATTGGCGACGACGTTGGTTGCCAAGTTCCACATATTCAACTATGTTACCGAGTTTGTGAAGAAACACCCCACGGTGGCTCCGCCGTCCGAGTTCAAGGTTACCGACGAGATTTACAAGGATTTCGAACGCTACCTGTCGGACAAGGACTACTCCTATTCCACCAATACGGAGCAGATATTGAAGGAGTTGCGCGAGGTGTCGAAGGAAGAAAAGTATTACGAGACGCTGTCGAAGAACATCGAAGAGCTGGAACAGCAGCTGAAGCGCGAAAAATCGGAGGATCTGAGCAAGTACCGTGACGAAATCAGCGAGATGCTGAAGGCCGAAATCCTTGTACGCTACTACTATGCCGCTGGTCGCCTCGAAGGTTCGCTTGTCACTGATCCCGAGGTGCTTAAAGCCTGCGAGGTGCTACACAACAAGGAGTTGTACAACAAGACGTTAAAGAGGAGTTAAAGGGGAGTTAGAGGGAAGTTAAAGGAAGTTAAAGGGAAGTTAGAAGGGGAGTTAAAGGGAAGTTAAAGGAAGTTAAAGGGAAGTTAAAGGGACAATACGTATTATTGCGTTAGTGGCTGGCACGGACGATTCGCTATTCACAGTTCACAATTCACTAGTAATTTAAACTTTATTTCGACTGATTTTGAATTTATTAAAGACATATTTTCCTCCGGTTGTTGACAGTAATGGTGCTGTTTCGTGGCGGCTCACTGTCCACAGCGCCATCTATTTCCTGCTGCTTGTTGTGCTGATTGGTTCGCAGCCTGTCAGCAACTTTATGATGAGCGGGATGGAGATACTGCTTGCTGTCAACTGGGCTTTGGAATGGGATATGCGAGCCAAGTGGCAGCGTGCTCGCCGCAGTCCGTTGCTGTGGGCGTTCCTGGTGCTGATGGCGGTGCACTTGGTTTGGATGATTCCGAGCCAGAATGCTGCCTACGGATGGAACGACATATTCAAAAAACTGCCGCTGCTGGCCATTCCGCTGGTGGTGCTCACGTCGCGTCCTCTGGCGCGCCGCCAGCTGACGATAATGCTCTTTGCCTTTGTCGGCACCGTGTTTGTGGCGACGATCATCGGCCGCGTTCGTCTGGCTACAATCCCCGATTTGCCGTATCGGCAGATAATTCCTTTCATTTCGCATATCCGTTTTGCGATGAATGTCTGCTTGGCGATAGTGATCATCGTCTGGTTCTGCGTCGAGCGGACCAAGCGGACGGGACGTCTCTTTTCCGACTGGCTGCTGTGGGTCCTGCTGGCAGTGACCGTTGCGCTGGTCGATTTCCTGTTCAAGTTGCGCTCCTACACTGCGTTTGTGATGCTTTTCGTTGTGTCGGTGGTGCTTTTGGCCGTATTCTGGCGCCGCATAGCCAACCGCTGGCTGGCCTTCGTCCTCACCACCGCCGTGGTGCTTGTTGCCGCCGTAACGATGCTGGTTTCGGTAGGGATGTATAGCGACTACTATTCGCTGGTGCCGTTGGCCAACGGGCCGCTGCGCCAGTTCACCACCAACGGCAATCCCTATCAGCACAAGCAGGACGGCCTGATTGAGAACGGCAACTACGTGAACAATTACATCTGCCGCGAGGAGCTGGAGCGCGAATGGGCCAAACGCAGCCCGATGGGCATCTACGACACCACGGGGAACGATTATACGGTCTATCCCACGCTGTTGCGCTACCTCAACGCCAAGGGGACCACCAAGGACAGTGCCGGGATGGCGCTGCTGGCCGAAAGCGACATCCGCGCCATCGAGAAGGGCATTGCCAATCCGGTGTATGAGAGCGGTTCGTCGCTGCGCAAGATGTACTACGTGATGTTTTTCGAATACGAATGCTACCGCAAATTCGGTGCCGTCAAGAATTTCACTATGCTGCAGCGGTTCGAGCTGTGGAAGAATGCCTGGCGCACCTTCTGCAACAATCCACTCTTCGGTGTCGGCACCGGCGATGTCGTCGATGCCTGCCACCATCAGCTCGTCGTCGACGGCTCGCCGCTCGAGGGGACATACAAGCACGCACACAACCAGTACCTTACGTTTCTTGTTTCGTTTGGCATAATAGGCTTTTGCATTATCTGTTGTTTTTTTGTCTACGCATTCCGGCGCCAGTTGCTGCTGCGCATACCCGTAGTGTTGGCGTTCGTCAGCATAGTCCTGATCTCCTTCATTACCGAGGATACCCTCGAAACGCTGGCTGGATGTGTGTTTTCAGTGCTGTTCTTGTGCCTGATGGCGGTGGAAGATAAGCGGAAAGCGGAAAGCGGAGAACGGAAATCGAGGCTGACGCGTCAGCCACTAACGCATTAACACATTAACACATTAAGAAATTGTCAAAAAATAAAGTAAAATATTTTTCCTGCTCGCAGGCGAGCGAAATCTTGTAAATCTTATAAATTAATTCCGCCTTCGGCGGTAATGCTGACGCGGTTATCATTTTACCTTATTATTTTATTGTTACTAAATAACTTTCAACTTTCAACTCTCAAAGATGTACCAATATCATACTCTAAATAACGGCATTAGGATTGTCTTTCGGCGGAATGATTCGAAAGTGACGCATAGTGGTGTCTATATCAATGTGGGGTCGCGCGACGAGGTGGGCAGCGACGAAGGAATGGCCCATTTCATAGAGCATACCCTGTTCAAGGGCACCGAGCACCGCCGTTCGTACCACATCCTGAACCGCATCGACGGTGTCGGCGGCGAGCTCAACGCCTTCACCACGAAGGAAGAGACCTGCATCTATGCTTCGTCGCTGTCGCAGCATCTGGGGCGGTGTCTGGAGCTGTTTGCCGACATACTGTTCCACAGCACGTTTCCTGCGAGCGAGATCGAGAAAGAGAAGGATGTCGTGCTGGAAGAGATCAATTCCTACAAAGACAGTCCGATAGACTTGATCTACGACGACTTCGAGCAGTACATCTTCGAGGGCCATCCGTTGTCGCACAACATATTGGGCACGCCGCGCAACGTCAGGCGTTTCAGCCAGTCGCGGCTGCTCGATTTCCTGCGCAGCAGGTACACCACCGACCGGATGGTGATATCCATCGTGGGCAATGCCGATTTCAGGCGCGTTGTGTATCTGTGCGAAAAATACTTTGGCGACTATCAGAGTCGGGCGTCGGCCATCGACCGCACCGCCGCGCCGGACTACGTGCATTTCCGTCGTACCGTCAACCGCCACACCCACCAGATGCACGTTATGGTTGGCGGGGCGGCTCCCGACACCTTTGACGAGCGCAAGGTGGCCTTTTCGTTGCTGAACAACATCGTGGGCGGTCCGGCGATGAATTCGCGGTTGAATGTGGCCATCCGGGAGAAGAACGGTTTCTGCTACACCGTCGAGTCGCAGTACACGCCGTTCAGCGATGCGGGGCTCTTCTATATCTATGCCGGCATCGAAAGCAATGCCCTCGACCATTACCTTGAGTTGCTGCGTCAGCAGCTGCGCCAGCTGAGCGAGACGAGCCTGACGCCCACCCAGTTGCGGCGAGCGAAGCAGCAGTTTGTCGGCCAGTTGGCCATTACGGGCGAATCGCCGCTGAACGAGATGCAGTCGATAGGAAAGAGCTATCTGACCTACGACCGTGTGGACACCCTGGAGGAGATGGAGCGCGACATCGAGTCGGTGACGGCCGACGAGCTGCGCAATTTGGCCGCCGAACTGTTCCGTCCCGACGCGCTCAGCTGCCTCATTTACGGCAACAGCCAGTAAAGGCCGCTGTTGGCTTATTTCCGTATTCTTTTTGCCACTTCGGAGACCCATCGGGAGGAACTATGGTCCAGTTTCTGGAGGCACCTGCTCCGCCCGTTCCTATATCGTTCCTATATCGTTCTTATATCGTTCTTAT
>R22__coassemble_1357_pt1 | contig 12545 bp, 11 predicted proteins | sample R22__metabat2_high_PE_041 | metagenome-assembled genome bin R22 | reverse complement strand
AGAACTTGGGTAGAATTTGGTAAGAAGATGGTACCTGGAAAACAGGGGGTTACGAAAGGGCATTTTTTGCCCTTTTTGGGGCCTTTAGGAGGGCGTTTTTGGGGGTCTTTTTTGGGGTGTTTTTCGGGGTCGAGTTTTCTGCGAAATTTAACATTTCAAAAAGCGGAAAGCTGTTTGAGCGGAAAACGGAAAACGGAAAGCGGTTTTATAGGTGAAATTATTAAAAAAACGGCTCGTGGGCAGTCGGATTAAGGGTTGGCGAGTGCTGAAACGTGGTTTTTCGGACGAACAAACTGTATTGTATTTCAATAAGATAACAATGAACACAAAATGTTTTTTTATAAAAATATTCATAATCAAATTTTTCTTTGTATTTTTGCAGCGGATTTTGTGAGATCAGGGGGCGTTAGTCCCCTGTTTTATTAGACCTAATCCAACAATATGAAGTAACGAAAAACAGAAGACTATGATAGACAAAATGCACGTACTGAGCGTAATAGACGAGGCGCTGGCTGGCAGCGACAAGTTTTTGGTCGACCTGAAGATTTCGACCGACAACCGCATCAATGTGGCCATCGACGGCGACAACGGCATAACGATCGATGACTGCATCGCGCTGAGCCGCACCATCGAGAACAGCCTGGACCGCGACGAGGAGGATTTCGAGCTGAATGTGGCTTCGGCTGGTTTGGACTCGCCCCTGAAGCTTAAACGCCAGTACCGCAAGAATGTGGGCCAGGAGCTGGCGGTGACGACCTTCGACGGCGAGAGCGTCACGGGCCGCCTGGTGGAGGCCGACGAGGAGCACATCACCCTGAAACCTGCCGGCAAAAAGAAAGCCCCCGCCGAGCCGGTGACTTTCGACTACAAAGACATAAAAACAGCAAAGATAGTAATAAATTTTTAGCACGATACATTTTTCAATACCTATTTAGTAATGAAAACGTCAGGACTTATCGATTCCTTTTCGGAATTCAAAGATTTTAAGAACATCGACCGTGAAACGCTGATGCACATCCTTGAAGAGGTGTTCCGCACCGCTTTGGCCAAGAAATATGGCACGGACGACAATTTCGACATCATCGTCAACATCGACAAGGGCGACCTGGAGATCTACCGCAACCGCCTCATCGTCGAGGACGGCCAACTGACCGACAGCAAGCGCGAAATCGAGTATTCGGAAGCCATCAAAATCGAGTCGGACTTCGAGGTCGGCGAGGAACTCTCCGAGCCGGTGCCCCTGACCGAGTTCGGCCGCCGCGAGATATTGGCCATTCACCAGAACCTGGTGGGCAAGATACAGGACTACGAGAAATCGCTTATCTTCCAGAAATACAAGGACAAAGTGGGCGAAATCGTCATCGGCGAAGTCTATCAGCCGTGGAACAAGGAGATCCTTGTCCTGGACGAGGAGAAGATTGAGCTGGTGCTGCCCAAAAGCGAGCAGATTCCGTCGGACCGCTTCCGCAAGGGCGACACGGTGAGGGCCATCGTGCTGAAGGTGGAGCTGAAGAACAACAACCCGGTCATCATCCTTTCGCGCACGTCGCCCATCTTCCTGGAACGTCTGCTCGAGGCCGAGGTGCCTGAAATCTACGACGGTCTGATCACCATCCGCAACATCGTGCGCGTGCCGGGCGAGAGAGCCAAGGTGGCCGTCGAATCGTACGACGACCGCATCGACCCTGTGGGTTCGTGCGTCGGTATGAAGGGCAACCGCATCCACGGCATCGTCCGCGAGCTGAAGAACGAGAACATCGACGTCATCAACTATTCGAACCGTCCCGACGTGATGATCCGCCGCTCGCTGAGCCCGGCCGAGATTTCGAAGATTGTCCTGAACGAGAACACCAAGACCGCCGAGGTGTTTATGGAACCCGACCAGGTGTCGCTGGCCATCGGCAAGGGCGGCCATAACATCAAGCTGGCCAGCAAGTTGTGCGGCTACGAGATAGAAATCTACCGCAATTCGGACGAGGATATGGACGACATCGACCTGAAGACCCTGAAGGGCGAAATCGAGGGATGGGTCATCGACGAGCTCATCAAGATCGGCTGCGACACGGCCAAGAACGTGCTTTCGCTTTCGAAGGAAGAGCTGATCAACCGTACCGACCTTGAGGAAGAGACCATCGACCACGTTCTGGAAACGCTGAAAGGCCTGTTCGATGTAGACCTGAAGGAGTTCAACGACGAGATAGACCAAAACGTCATCAACACCCTGATAGGCATCGGCTGCGAGACCGCCCGCAGCGTGCTGTCTGTCAGCAAAGAAGACCTGATGAGCCGCACTGGCCTGGACGAAGAGACGATAGACCACGTCATCAATGTTTTGAAGGCAGAATTTGAAGAAGAGTAGGCACCCCCGGCAACAATACAGCAGCCAATAAGAAACAGTGCCACAGCAAAATAATAAATACTCAAACTAAAAAGAAGGAGGAGTGAAATGTCAGAAGAACCGAAAAACATAAGACTAAACAAAGCCGCCAAAGAACTGAACGTCGGCATTCCCACCCTCGTGGAATACCTTGCCAAAAAGGGCCACAAGGTTGATGCGAATCCCAACGCCCGGCTCACCCCCGAGCAGTATGCTTTGTTGGAAACGGCGTTCCAGGCCGAACGCCAGGTGAAAGAAAATGCCGACCGCATCGAGATCAGCACTGGCAACAGCGTTGTCATCGAGGCCAGCCAATCCGTCGTCGAGGACGAAAGTCCCGACTATAACGAAGAGGTGATAATCAAGAACTTCAATTCCACTCCCCAATCCAAAGAGACTACCAAACAGGAGCAAAACGACAGCGCAGAGGCCGCAGAAGAGGCCACGCCCGAACCGGAACAGGCCGAAACCGCCGCACCGGAACCCGAGCCCGAACCCGAGCTGCCAAAATTCGAGACCAAGGTGCTGCGCAGCTCCGTTGCCGGCCTCAAGGAAGGCAAGAACGCCTTCGACGCCGAGGTGCGCATAGTGGACAAGATCGACCTTTCGGCCATCAACTCGCGTATGCGTCCCGCTCCGGTCAAAACCAAGAGCGAAAAGGCCACCGAGAAGAAGAAGGCCAAAGAGGCCGCTGCCGCCGCAAAGAGCGAAAAGAGCGAGAAGAAGAAAAAGGCTGCCGAGCCCGTGGAGAAACCCGTAAAGGTAGAACCCAAGCCCGAAAAAGTCCAGCCCGTCGAGGAACCCGCTCCCGAAAAGGTGGAAGTGAAAGTCCCCGAAAAAGAAATCGAATTCATCGAAACCCAATACCAAAAGCTTGAAGGTCCGAAGGTTGTATCGAAAATCGACCTTTCGCAATTCGACAAACCAAAGCCCAAACGCGACGAGGAGAAGAAAAAGAAACGCAAACGCATCAAGAAAGACGGCGTGAAGGTCGACGAGAACAATCCTCAGGCCGCTGCACAGACGGACAACAAGGACAAGAACGCCGCCAAAGGCAAGGACAAGAAGAGCGAAAAGAAGAAAAAAGCCGCCGAGAAGAAGAAACCCGAGGTGGACGACGCCGAAATCGAAAAACAGATCAAGGAGACCCTGGCCCGCTTGAGCCCGATGGGCAAGTCGAAGACCTCGAAGCACAACCGCGAGAAACGCCAGAAGGTGCATCAGCAAATTGAGGAGGAGCAGATGCGCGAGATGGAGAGCCAGAAGACGCTGCAGGTGACGGAGTTCGTCACCGCCAACGAGCTGGCCACGATGATGAACATCCCTGTGACACAAATCATCGCCACCTGTATGCAGGTGGGCATCTTCGTCAGCATCAACCAGCGCCTCGACGCCGAGACGATACGCCTCATCGCCGACGAGTTTGGCTACGACATCAGCTTTGCCAGCTCGGAGGTGGTCGACACGCTGCATAAGATTGAAGAGGAGGACAACCCCGAAGACCTCGTCACGCGCAACCCCATCGTCACCGTTATGGGTCACGTGGACCACGGCAAGACGTCGCTGCTCGACTATATCCGCAAGACCAACGTCATTGCCGGCGAGGCTGGCGGTATCACCCAGCACATCGGTGCCTACGAGGTGACCACTGCCGACGGCCGTCGCATCACGTTCCTTGATACCCCTGGCCACGAGGCCTTTACGGCTATGCGTGCCCGTGGTGCCAAGATGACTGACATCGCCATCATCGTCATCGCCGCCGACGACAAGATAATGCCGCAGACCGTCGAGGCCATCAACCACGCCCAGGCCGCAGGCGTTCCCATCGTCTTCGCCATCAACAAGATAGACAAACCCGGCGCCGACCCCGACCGCATCAAGACCGAGCTGGCCAATATGAACCTGCTGGTCGAGGAATGGGGCGGCAAGTACCAGAGCCAGGACATCAGCGCCAAGAAAGGTATCGGTGTCGACGAACTGCTTGAGAAAGTGATACTTCAGGCCGACATTATGGAGCTGAAGGGCAACCCCAACAAGCGCGCCAAGGGTACCGTCATCGAGAGCTCGCTCGACAAAGGCCGCGGCTATGTGGCCAAAATCCTTGTCGAGGACGGTACCATCCGCAAGGGCGACCCCATCGTGGCCGGTGCCATCAGCGGTCGTGTCCGCGCTATGTATAACGAACGTAACCAAGAGGTTATGTCGGCCGGTCCGTCACAGCCCGTGCTGCTGCTGGGCCTTACCGGCGCCTGCCAGGCCGGCGACACCTTCAACGTCACCGAGAACGAGAAGGAGGCCAAGGACATCGCCAACCGCCGCACGCAGCTGCAGCGCGAGCTAGGTCTGCGCACACAGAAGCATATGACCCTCGACGAGATTGGCCGCCGCATCGCTTTGGGCAACTTCAAAGAGCTGAATATCATCGTCAAGGCCGACGTGGACGGTTCGGTCGAAGCCCTCAGCGACTCGCTGCTCAAGCTGTCGACCGACGAGGTGCAGGTCAACGTCATCCACAAGGCTGTGGGTCAGATTACTGAAAACGACGTTTTGCTGGCCGAGTCGTCGGATGCCGTCATCATCGGCTTCCAGGTGCGCCCCTCGGTGGGTGCACGCAAGATGGCCGAAACCGAGCATATCGACATCCGCCTGTACAGCATCATCTACGATGCCATCAACGAGCTGAAAGACGCTATCGAAGGTATGCTTTCGCCCGAAAAGCAGGAGAAGATTGTCGCCAACCTCGAGATACGCGAAACCTTCAAAATCAGCAAGGTGGGTACCATTGCCGGATGTATGTGTCTGGACGGCAAAATCAACCGCCAGAGCAATATCCGCATCATCCGCGACGGTATTGTGGTATATACCGGCAAGCTGGCATCGCTGAAACGCTTCAAGGACGACGTCAAGGAGGTTGTCAGCGGACAAGACTGCGGCCTTAACATCGAGAACTTCAACGACATCAAGGTCGGCGATATCGTCGAAGCCTACGAAGTCATAGAAATAAAGCGCAAACTATAAGAATTCGTTAATGTGTTATTGCGTTAATGTGTTAGTGGCTACGCAATCCAACTAGGACAACTTTACTAACGCAATAAATCATTAACAAATTAACTCATTAACAAATTGAACAAGAATCTCTACATAATAGCAGGGTGCAACGGGGCCGGCAAGACGACGGCTTCGTACACCATATTGCCTGAGATTCTTGAATGCAAGGAGTTTGTCAACGCCGACGAGATTGCCCGCGGCCTCTCCCCTTTCAACCCCAACAGCACTTCGATCGAGGCGGGCAAGCTGATGCTGAAACGCATCCGCGAGCTGCTGGGGCGCGACGAATCGTTCGCCATCGAGACAACGCTGGCCACGAGGTCGTACATCAACCTGGTAAGGCAGGCGCAAAGCCGAGGATACGCAGTGACTCTGCTCTTCTTCTGGCTACGCACACCCGAACTGGCGCTGCAACGCATAGCCGAACGCGTGAAAAGCGGCGGACACGACATCCCCACCGCCACCGCACGACGGCGTTACGTGTCGGGGATAACCAATCTGTTCAACCTTTATGTTCCCGAAGTCGACTACTGGATGCTCTACGACAATAGTTCCTCGCCCCGCATCGCCGTGGCTCGCGGAGGACGCCAACTCGAAACGACCATCTACGATCAAGAAACATTTAATACCATAAAGAACTATGTCTGACAAAGATGCACAACTGCTGACCGAAAAGATACAATACGGGCTGGCCCTTGCCGAACGCCGTATGCTGGAAGAAAAAGCCCTGCACGGACAGGACATCGTCGTCTGCGACAACGACGGCACCATCGAGCGCATCCCCGCAAGCGAAGCAATAAAAAAAATACCCTCCGTGCAATAATCGCCCAACAACCACGTTAAGAACATAGAAAAAACAACCGATTTAAAGAATTTGAGAACTCAAAAAAGCTGAGAACAAACAAGTTTACACAATAATGCATTAACGCAATTACGCAATCAAAAACTGCCTCCTTAGTTCAACGGATAGAACGGAAGTTTCCTAAACTTTAAATGAGGGTTCGATTCCCCCAGGGGGTACAAAAAGACAAAGTAGCACCGCCACTGCGGTGCTTTTTATTCTTTTTTGAATGTATTTCTGCTTATTTCGATAGAATTTCCGGCAACTAACAACTCAAGCTAATGGCAGAAGTCTACAAACAGAACAGAAACATTAATCACCGCGCCTCAACTCTATATTTATCATATCCTGTCATATTCCGTATATTGATGTCAAATATATTCATTCGTTAATTATTTTTTTCACTTTACTTTTATTTTCGTATATTTGCATTTTATTACAAACGCTGGCAGTATTAGGAGAAATGTCAAATAATTAACTAAACAACAATAATATACACAAAACATAACAAGTCATAAAACATCCTTGATTAGGCTGAGGATACCGAATTAGCACCTCGAACAAGAATCAGCAATCAGGCGAACACGGGTGTTTACGCTTCAAAGATTTAGGGCGTGAACTGTGATTGTCGTCTGATTGGTCGTGCTAAACCAAGGTATCCCAATCCCACTCACGCCCTCTTTTGAAAAAGAGGGCTTTTTTGTACCATTTTTTTTGAAAACAATAAGTAAGTACACACAATGGCGAAGAAACAGAATATATCAATGGTGGATTTCCCAGAAGAGGAGAAAATTGTCGGAAACGTTGGCGTGAAAGTTTATGGAGAAACCTCTTATGAGAACCAGATGGCTGTGTTAAGCCACTTTTTGCATAATCATCGAAAGAGACTGACAAAAAAGGAGCAATCGGAAATCATTGATGCAGTTCGTGGTTTTCTCTCGCGAAAAGAAATGCGTCAGAAAATCACCATTTCTGACTGGGACGATGAGCAACTACTGAAAGCCGCAGAAAACCCTGCACAATATGATCTTTTCAACCAGTTTTTTGAAGTACCATTCCCTGCACCAGAAAAACCGAAGTTTACTTTTATAGACCTATTTGCAGGAATGGGTGGATTCCGTCTTGCTATGCAAGCACAAGGCGGTAAATGCGTATTTTCTTCGGAATGGAACAGCTACGCACAACAAACCTACTTCGCCAACTTTGGAGAAATGCCATTTGGCGACATTACAAAAGAAGCCACTAAAAGTTTTATTCCAAAAAGATTCGACGTTCTTTGTGCAGGTTTCCCCTGCCAGCCTTTTTCTATTGCGGGCGTTTCCAAGAAAAAAAGTCTCGGACGCGAAACTGGTTTCCGCGATAAAACTCAAGGTACCTTGTTTTTTGACGTAGCCGATATCATAAGTCGACACCGTCCGAAAGCATTTTACCTTGAAAATGTTAAAAATCTTACATCCCACGACAAGGGGAACACTTTCCGTATAATTCGGGAAACTCTTGAAGAGTTAGATTACTCCATTCACTACAAAGTGATGGACGGACAAACCTACGTTCCGCAGCATCGTGAGAGGATTATGATTGTTGGATTCAATAATAAAATCTTCCACCGCAAAGAAGATTTTGCATTCCCTGAACAACATCCTGCGACTACATCCATAAAAGATATTCTCGATCCAAATACAGATGCCAAATATACATTAAGCGACAAACTTTGGAATTACTTACAGAACTATGCAGAAAAACATCGCGCCAAAGGGAATGGCTTTGGGTATGGAATGGTTGACTTAAATGGCATTAGCCGTACATTGAGCGCAAGATATTATAAGGATGGTTCAGAAATTCTCATTCCACAAGGAAACGGGAAAAATCCTCGAAAACTGTCACCACGTGAATGTGCAAGACTTATGGGCTACCCTGACGAATATATCCTTAATGCAGTATCAGATGTGCAGGCATACCGTCAATGCGGCAACTCGGTTGTCGTGCCTCTAATTACAGCTGTATCAAAACACATTGCCAAAATAATCTGCAAACAAAAGAAGTTATGAGCGAAATATTAGATACAACAATTCAAACAATAAAAACAGCGAAGACATCTTTTTGCCGTTTCATAACAGGTAACGATACAGGAACCACAGGTTCTCATCAAGCAGGCTTTTATATTCCCAAATGCGCAGCAGCATTGTTGTTCGGTGAGGAATGCAAAAGAGGTGAGAATAAAGAAAAATGGGTAACTATAAAATGGCAAAATGAAGTCGAAACAGACAGTCGCTTTATATACTACGGACAAGGTACACGAAATGAGTACCGTATTACAAGATTCGGACACGGATTTGAATTTCTTCTTGATCGGTACGTCGGCAGTCTCCTGATAATAGCAGCACAGTCTGAGACCTATTACCAAGCTTTTGTGCTTGAGAGAGAAGATGATATAGAATCTTTCTTATCCTATTTCAAACTATCTACGGAGCAAACAAACCAGCTTATCAGTATAGAAGAGCACGCGAACCCGGATAAACTGATAGACACAAACATATACGAAGTTATTGCTAACCTTGCCGACTTCCCGCATACGCAAGAAATGGGTCGACTGGCACGAACCATTTTTAACAACGTACACCATATCACAAATGCTGATATATGTAGGCAACCTGACAAAATACTATTTGACTGGAGAGATGTAGAAAGCCGTTTATTCTTCCGTTTGGAGGACAAGATTTATCACGACATATACACCAATCCTTTTTCCAACTGCAATGAATTGATGGATTTTGCTAACACAATATTAAACCGTCGCAAATCCCGTGCTGGCAAGTCGCTGGAGCATCACCTTTCTGCTATTTTCACATCTAACGCTCTTGTATTTGAGGAGCAAGCCGTGACAGAAAACAACAAGAAGCCCGATTTCCTATTCCCCAACAGCGAATGTTACCACAACTTTGAATTTCCAGCAGACAATCTCACTGTACTTGGAGCCAAAACCACTTGTAAAGATCGATGGAGACAGGTCATCAATGAAGCAGACCGAATCGATGTGAAATTCCTATGTACATTGCAACCAGGTATCTCTCGTGCCCAATTGCAAGAAATGGAGGATAATCACGTAAAATTAGTTGTGCCACAAAGCATTATACCATCTTACCCAAAAGAATACCAGGACAAGATTTACAATCTCGCAGGTTTTATCAATCTTGTTAAGGAAAAACAGTCACATATTCCGAAACATTATCTAATAAAAGCGCTTCAATAACAACCAATATCCGTTATCGTTCTATATGAAACAAATTGAAGTTGTTGCAGCAATTATTCACGATGATCACGGGCGCATCTTCGCCACGCAGCGGGGTTACGGCGAATGGAAGGACTACTGGGAGTTTCCCGGCGGAAAGATCGAGGCAGGAGAGACAGCAGAGGAGGCCTTGCGACGCGAGATTTGGGAGGAGTTGGAGACGCGCATCGCCGTGGAGCACCTTGTGGATACGGTGGAATGGGACTATCCTCAGTTTCACCTCACTATGCATTGCTACCTTTGCCACGTGAAGAGTGGGCATCTGGAATTGAAGGAACACGAGGCCGCAAAGTGGCTCAGCAAAGATGAGATCGAAAGCGTCAACTGGCTGCCAGCGGATTGGGCGTTGGTGCGGAAGTTGAAAACAGAAGAACGTTTTCGTTAAACCGAATGCAGAGGGCAAATCACGAAGTGTTTACACTATGCTGAGGCGAGAAAGCGACTCACGAAACGGAGCCTCTGTCGATTGCGGCCGATTCAAACACCTGAAAACCAACCTTAAGAAATGTCAGACACAAAAGAGACCACATCCAACGAACAAAGCAACACCCCTAAAAGAGACAACCTCCCATTTGGAGCTTTGCCGATGTTGCTCATTTCCGCGTTGTTCATCGCAATGTTGATTGCCGGCGAAGAATTCGACCTACTCTTCGCATTCACCGCCATCTTCTGGCTGCCGCTACTACTAATCGGACTGGGTGTACTGATTTTCAACACCATCATATTCTTCAACCCACAGATGCGCACCAACCGCAGCCGCATCGTCGTCATCTGGGGCGCAGCGAACATACTGCTTGCCATTGGCGTATGGCTGCAAGACAAGCACTCGTCAAGCCAGGTGGATGCCGACAACCTCATCGCTCACTACGAGCAGCACGAAGCCGAAATATGGGATGCCGCCGAATACGCCCGTTCGGCGATGGACAGCGGTGCCTGGATGCGCCTGGAGTTTGACGGCAAGAAGGTCGAGATGTTCCACACTTGTCCTGCCGGCGACACCGTGTCGTACAAATGGCGCGAATACCGCGGCCCCTCACTCGACGCCGCCTCCATAGGCCAACGCATCGGCCTCACGCCCGACGAGATTGAAGGCATACGCCAGCGGCTGAATGCAGCAGGATGCGTCAGCATCGAACTGAAAAACTACGGCACTGCCGACAGCGTTACGTCGCACGGCAAGACTCGCCCCGTCAGCGACGTCGATTTCATAACCATAGGGCGATGCCGCCACTCGATGAGTATGTACTTCTACAATCTCTACCCCCACCCGATGAGCGACACCACCTGGAACTACCTGCTGCTGAGCGACGAGACCCGAATCCCCGTCTGCGACACAATGGCCCTCGAATACGGCAGCCCCGCATTCGGCAGCATCAGCTATCCCCTCAAAGACAAAATAATCAAGCAGCTAGGACTGAAAAGCAGATGATAAATAAAAGGATTCCATAATGGCTTAACCACACAATAATCATACACCCTTTTGCGTTAATCATAAAACCAAACGACAATCATAATGAAAAAAATCTACATCCTTCTCTTGGCAGCCCTGTGCCTCTTTGCCGTGGGCTGCAAACAAAAACAGGCTGAAACGGCCGAACGGCAGACCGCTATGCAATACCGTCCGCTGGGTGCCACCGGACTTGAAGTCAGCGAGATAAGCATCGGTTGTGGCGGATTTGGCAAACTCGACAGCGCAGCATCGCGCGAGCTGATGACGATGGCCCTCGACAGCGGAATGAACTACATCGACATCTACGACGCCGACCCCACCGTGCGCAGCAACATCGGCTACGCCCTCCAGGGCCGCCGCGACGAAATGATTATTCAAGGCCACCTCGGCACCATCTTCAAAAACGGGCAGCATACCAAAACCCGCGACGTCGAAGAGACACGCCAGGGCTTCGAAGACCTGCTGGCACGACTGGGCACCGACCACATTGAGGTGGGTATGGTCCACATCACCGACAGCTTCGAAGAATGGGAAGAAATCCAGAATTCGCCTTTCCTCGAATATGTCTTCCAGCTCAAGAAAGAGGGCAAAATCAAGCACATAGGCCTTAGCAGCCACAACGCCGAAGTGGCCCTCCAGGCCGTCAAGAGCGGTTGGGTCGAGGTGCTGATGTTCTCGCTCAATCCCGCCTTCGACCGTCTGCGCGGCGGCGCAACACCCTGGGACAAAGGCGCTATGGACAACCTGCAGGCCGGCATCGACCCCGTCCGCGTGGAGCTCTACGACTACTGCACCACCCACAAGATTGCCATCACCGTGATGAAGACCTTCGGCGGCGGCGGACGCCTGCTCGACGCCAAGACCTCGCAGACCGGACGCGCCTACACCCCCGAACAGTGCATAGCCTACTGCCTAGCCAAACCCTGCATCAGCACCTGCATCCTCGGCATCGACAACCTCGACGAGCTGAAGACCGACCTGCACTGGCTGCACGCCACCGAGGCCGAGAAGGACTGGACAGCCGCAGAGCAAAAGAGCGAAGACAAAGCACTTGCCAACGCCAGCTGCACCTACTGCAACCACTGCTCGCCCTGCACGCAGGGCATACCCATCGCCCGTGTCAACGAGCTGCTCGACAAGGCCGAGACCGAAGGCCTCACCGCCGAGCTGCAGGCCCAGTACGACGCCCTGCCCAAACACGGAGGCGACTGCACCCACTGCGGCGCCTGCCAAAGCCGCTGCCCCTTCGGCGTCGACATCCCCTCGAAAATGGATGCAGCAAAACAGAAATTCGGGAAATAAAGAAGGCTTTTCCAACCCATATTTTCGCAAAAGAAAAGAAAGATTTCTTGCAAAAAACAGAAGTACCGCTTTCGCAACAACAAATTTACATATTGGTTTTCAATTTATTTCAATAAAAATTCAAAATAAATTTTGCCAATTCACAAATAAGTAGTACTTTTGCAAATCTTTTCGAAGATAACACGGTGGGCGTAGTTCAGCTGGTTAGAGCGCCAGATTGTGGATCTGGAGGTCGTGG
>R22__coassemble_1355_pt1 | contig 12551 bp, 9 predicted proteins | sample R22__metabat2_high_PE_041 | metagenome-assembled genome bin R22 | reverse complement strand
TACCAAATTCTACCCAAATTCTTATCAAATTCTAACCAACTTTTACCTCGGTAAAAGATAGTAGGAATTAGGTAGAAACTTGAAAAGTTTTCAGAGTACCGCGGGCGGGGAGCAGGCCGCGCGACAAACAAAATTTTCGTTCCGGGACAATAAAAACAGAATCTAGCGTTAAGGTAACAGCAAAAAATACTAACGATGATCATTTCGGCACTTATCATAACGTTCTCCATCCTGACCCTGATACTGATCGTTTTCCGCATACTGCGCGGCGAAAGCATCCGCGACATCCGCCAAGAAATCAAGGAGTTGAAAGCCCAGGACGTGCCGCACTACTTCCTGCGGTCGCTCAAGATAGTCTTTTCGTTCAAAGGCCCCGGCGGCAAATGGGAAAAGCGCCGGCAGGAAAAGAAAGAGAACGAAAACGATGACGAAAACCAAAACGGAAATTCGTGATTTCGTTATATCGTTAAATCGAAATAACGTTATAACGAGATTACGTTATAACGAAAAGCCCTTATTCAAATAATTTTCTGATTGTCAGCAGGCTTCACTGTTTTCGTAGCGGTGCACGAGGGCCATATACCATATCAGCAATGCCAGCGACACGAGCGCTCCGCTGGCGGCAAAAAGCAGTATGGCCAGACGGAAACTGCCGCTCTGCAGGCCTACGACCATAGCGGCTATCCGCAACAGAAACAGCACGATATAGAAGAAAAACTCCGTCCGCTGGCGCGAAAAGACATTGGCTATGAAGGTCAGCGACGTCGACGTCAGCGCCACGAACACCCACGGCAGCAGGCAGCGCAGATAGTAGCCGCATCCGGCCCAGCGGTCGCCAAACAGGAAGCCGAAAATCTGCTCGCCAAACAAGAAGGCGACGACAAACAGCGGCAAGACAAACGCATTGAGTATTAGCGCAAAGCGTCGGATATCGCGCCCGATTGGCTGGTGTGCGCGCACCTTTTCGGCAACGCGGACATAGAGCAGCTTTTCGAAAGCATTGTTGAAGATGTTGATGGGACGGAACGTGCAGGTCAGCGCAAGCGAGAAGAGCCCCACCTCGGCCTTGTCGAAATAGAGCGCCAGCCAAAGGAACGGAAGGTTGAACGAGATGCTGTTTATGAGCTCCTTAGGCATCGTGAAGAGCGGGAAGTTGCGGAACTTGGCTGCCGCGGCGCGGCGTTCGGGACGGCCGATGTCGCGCGGCAATCCCAGCTGGCGGAATTTGTAGCGCAGGTTGATGTTCGAGCAGGCCTTGCCCAGCACCGTGCCCAGAGGCAGGCCGATGGTGTGGAGCAATGTCGACGCCAGCCGCGGCAAGCCAAACAGAATCTTGAGCAGCACGCCCGACGTCGAGCCAACAACCTCGGAGAAGGCGATGTGGTTGAACTTGCGGAAACGGTTGAGCATCAGCGTATATACGCGCGATGTTCCGCAAAAGAAAACCATCGGCGGAACCAGCAGCGACAGCATCGGGTCGAGGTTTGCGATGCGCGTTCCGGCGAAAAGCTGCGTCCTGCCCAACAGACTGAGAATCAGCAGCAGCGTAAGCAGCACGACGGATATTATTGTGTTGAGCCGCAACGACAGACTGCTGACGGCAGCAGCCTCGCGGTCGCTGTCGGCCAGCACGATGGCCAATTCGTACTTGCAGGTGCTGACGATGACGAGCACCTCGATGTAGGAGAAGAAAATATTGTAAAGGCCGAAGTCCTCGGGCGAAAAAAAGCGCGACAGGACCAGGTAGGACACAAAGGCTATGGCCTGTGCCCACACGTTGCCCGAAACCAACGTTATGCCGTCGCGGATAAAAGAGGACTTCTTCATTTTCAAGGGGGGGGGGTGTTTTTTAGAAGTTAAGGGAAGTTAAAGGGAAGTTAAGGGGAGTTAAGGGACAATAGTATTTGTATCTGAGGTTAAAGTTAATGTTTTTTAAATCATAGTGTTCCGTTGTATTTTCGCACCACCCATTCGGCTGCAAGCAGAAGGATGATCAGCACCAGGACTAGCGGCAGGTTCAGCATATCGCTGTATGATATCTCGCTGTATACCACCGTTTTCATATCGTCGCGTTCGCGCAGCAGGGTGGCAATGCGGTCGGCATTGTGCGCGTCGACCATTTCGCCGCCCGTCGATGCCGACAAGGTGGCCAAAAGCGAATGGTCGGCAACGGTATTAATTGCCTCAAGCTGAAGGTCTTCGACCATAAACGAGCCCGAGGCCGTAAAGCTCTTGCCGCCAAGCCGCGTCGAGGCCGTATAGCTGTACGTGCCCGGCGGCAGCAGGCCCAAGTTGATGCCATAGCCCGTGGCCGTGCGGTTCAGCATATATTTGCTGCCTTCGGGCGACGACTGGTTGCGGACCGATAGCTCGACATCGGGTTGGTTTACAGGCTCGTAGTTCTCATTGTACAGTTGCGCTTCGACGACGACCGACTCGGATTGCGAGAAGATGTTTTTGACGTCGACGTTGAAGCGCTCGCCTTTGGCTCGTAACGCAGTGAAAACGACGAGCTTGTTCATCAAACCATCGAAATTGGCGTGCGACGTGTTGGCCTGCCAGTCGGCCAGGCGCCAACGCCACAGACCCTCGCCCGCGATGAAGGCGAAGCGGCGCTCCTGCTGCTGCGTGACGGCCACCAGCGGGAGGCCCGAATTGACGTTGCCCACGCGCGCCGTGAAAAGCGTCTGGGCGTTGCCGCCCAGCTTGTAGTCGCCAAAGGGCGACGACAGCGGCGGGAAAAGCGCTATGCGCCGCGCGACGTCGTCGTCGAGCGTGAAGAAGGTAAAATCCTTGTTTGCCAGCGGAGTAGCATCATTCTGACGCTCGATGCGAGTATAGACCTCCAGTCCGGTGTGGAGGCTGTTGAAACGGGCCAGATCGGTCTGAGCGCCAAGCACAAACACGGCCGGCGTACCGCCATCGAGCAGGCGGGCGATGTCGACACTTGCGACCTTCGAGGGCAACTGATGAAGTATCAGCAGGTTGTAGTCGCGGGGATTCCTGTTGAAATCCGTCGCCAGGAACGTCTCCACCTCGTAGTTCTGGTTGTTGGCGATGGCAGCCTTGAGGGCGGCGACGTCGGGATGCGGAGCTGCGGCGATGATGGCAATCTTCTGGTGTCCGTCGATGACCTCGATGGGGACGACGCGGCGATTGTTCCGCGTCGACTTTTCGCCTTCAACTGGCGCAATCTCAACGACATAGTTGCGCATTCCGGCCCGGTCGGCCTCGAGAATGACCGTTTCGGTCGTCGAGAAGCGTTGGTCGCTGAAACTAAGCGGTTTAGAATAGAGCTTGCGCCCGTCGACCGATACGGTGAGCGTCGACGAACGGCCCTGGAGTCGGTCGGCATTTATGGTGATTTCGAGCGGAAAATCGTTGCCGAGATAAGCAATGCGATTGAATCGGACATTGGCGACGGCCGCGTCGGGATGAATCGTCGTGGCGCCCATTGCGACGGTATAGATCGGGCCCGCTGCCGCCGCGACGGCGCCGACAGGGGTTGTGCCGCTGTTGTAGATGCCGTCGGTGGCCAGCACGAGGGCACCGATGTTGCGATGGTAGAATCGGTCGGACACCTCCTTGACGAGGTTTGCGATATCGGTCGTTTGCGCGAAATAAACGGCTTGGCCGTCGTCGGCCTGCACGTCGGCTCCGAACGCAAGCCGCTGCACATCAAAGTCTTGGCTCAGCGCATCGGCAAGCTTGTCCATCTGTTCGGGATAGGCCTCGTGATAGAAGGCCGAATCCGAGCAGAAATCGAGCGACTTGCTTTTGTCCTGCGCAATGACGACGATGGGCTTTTCTTTGCGTGTCGATTCGCGCTTGACGAGGGGCGACAACAGCAGGAAAGCTATCGAAGCCACAGCCAGAGTGCGCAAGACGGAGAGGAAGATGCCAAGCCCGCGAGGGAAATCGCGCTCGTCCGTGCGCCGCAGCCTGAGCCAATAGAGCGCACCGGCGTAGGCCGCCCCTAGCAACAGGCAGAAAATGAAGAAGTACCAAGGATAATCTATAATGATCGACACGATGTATGCGCTTTAATTGTTTTGGAAAGAATAACTATAAAACCGTAATTTTATTATTTGCAGTGACAAATTTGTTAAAAAACAAGCGTAAAGATGAATAAAACGACATAGTTGCACAACCGCGATGCGCTTCGTTATTGAATCAGGAGGCATATTTTTTACTATTTGTATAAAATAATTTTGCAAATATGCCGTTTTATAGTAATTTTGTAGAATAATTTACGCGTATTATGCAGTTTAAAAACATTGCAGGACAAACAATTACAGCAAATCACCTGACCGAAATAATCGATTCGGGACGTGTGAGCCACGCCCAATTGTTCTTGGGCGAGTCGGCTTCGGGCAGCCTTGCCCTGGCCATCGCCTATGCACAATACCTGAACTGCGAGCACCGCCAGCATTATGCCAATGCGACCCAGGGCGGGCTGAGAGCCGATTCGTGCGGCGAGTGTCCGTCGTGCAAGAAATACCAGCAACTGGCCCATAGCGACCTGCACCTGTATTTTCCGAGTGCGGCAACGTCGAGCGTGAAAGGAAGCAACATCTCTTCGGCCGACTTCCAGGTCGATTTCCGCTCCTTCTTGAATGCCCACAAACAATGCGGCACCCTCGACGAATGGTACGAATTTATGGAGATCGAAAACAAGCAGGGAATGATTCGCGAGCGCGATGCCGACAACATAGTACGCACGCTGGGAATGAAATCGTACGAAGGCGGAACGAAGGTGGTGATCATCTGGATGGCAGAGAAAATGAACGTGCAGACCGCCAATAAGATACTGAAAAGCCTGGAAGAGCCGACGCCCAACACGCTGATTATCCTCGTGGCCGAAAACAGCGAGAAGATGCTGAGTACCATCATTTCGCGCACACAACTGGTCAAAATACGCAGCACCGTCAACGAGGTGCGCAATGCCAGCGAGGAATTCCGTACGCTCTATGTGACCTGGATGCGCCAGCTGTTCAAACTGAATATGGCCTCGCTGTCGGCTTGGGTCGACACACTGCACGCCAAAAGCCGCGAGGTGCAGAAGCAGTTCCTGCTGTTTGCACAAGAGGCTGTGCGCGATGCCTTTCTGCGCAACAACGCCGGACTTCCGTCGCGCATCGACTTTGGCGACGAGAAGTTCAACAACTCCTTCCCTGCAATGATTACCGAACGCAACATCGAGGCCCTGAACGAGGCTTTCAACAATGCCCTGTTTGCCATCGAGCGCAACGCCTACGGCAAAATAGCCTTTATGGAACTCTCGTTCCGCATCAGCAAGGCCTTGAAAAAGAGATAATTTAACCACAATACAATTCACTTCATTTTTTTATGAGCAAAAACGACGAAAGAAACAATAACGACCAGAACACACATACCAACAAGGATATTGTCGAAAAGCAGAAAAGCGAAATACCTGGTGGTACTTCCGGCAATGTGCCCGACGACGAAGACGACTATGTCGCCACGGCCGAAGAGATGGAGGCTTTCATCAAAAGCCGCCGCGAGAAACACAATGCCGAAAAGGGCGGAAACCGCCACATCAACGACTATGACGGCGACCCGTCGAAGGTGCCTATCGACTATGAAGCCAGCGACAGCGCTATGGACCCCTATCTTGAGCCCGACCCGACGCTGCCGAAGGTGAAATACAACGAATCGCTCTACCTCTCGCGCGGCTGCAACCATCAGCCCAACAGCTATGTGCCCATCAGCGAGACCGAGCTGCGCAGCTGCTGCAAGGTGGGTGCCTGCAACTGGATGAACGGCATACGCCGACCGCTGGAGCCGCCTTTCGACTGCGTCGAGGTGCGTTTCAAGAACAACCGCAAAGAGTTTTTCCGTCTGCCCGACGGCATCGACGTCTCCGATGGAGATGTGGTGGCCGTTGAGGGCATACCCGGTCACGATGTGGGCATTGTCAGCCTCACCGGCGAAGCCTGCCGCATCCAGATGATAAAGAAGAAAGTCGACCACGAATCGGAAAGCATCAAAAAACTGTTCCGCCGCGCCAAAGCCAGCGACATAGAGCGCTGGACATCATCCATCAAGGAAGAAGATGCGACCCTTAAAAAGACTCGCCAGATAGCCGAAGAGCTGGGTCTGGTGATGAAGGTCAACGACGTGGAATACCAAGGCGACCACTCGAAAGCCATCTTCTATTACACCGCCGACGACCGCGTCGACTTCCGCAACCTCATCAAGGTGCTGGCCGAGCAATTCCACGTCCGCATCGAAATGAAGCAGATCGGCGTGCGACAAGAAGCTGGCAAGGTGGGCGGCATAGGCACCTGCGGACGCGAGCTGTGCTGCAGCACGTGGCTCACCAACTTCAAGTCGGTGACCACCAGCGTGGCCAAAGCCCAGCAGATTCTGCCCAACCCGCAAAAGCTGGCTGGCCAATGCGGCAAACTCAAATGTTGCCTCAATTTTGAATATGCCGTCTATGCCGACGCGCTCAAGAAGTTCCCGCCGGCCAATACACCCATACGTTTCAAGAAAGGCCTGGCGCTGTACAAGAAAACCGACGTCTTCCGCGGCATAATGTGGTACGCCTACGAAGGCGAGAGCGACCTCTACGCCATCACGGCCGAAAACGTGAAGGCCATAATCGAAATGAACAAGAATCAGGAATATCCCGAAAAGCTGGAAGACTACCAGGTCGAGCTGATGTCGACAGCCGCTTTGGCACAGGAATCGAACGAAGACGATTTCGAGCGCGAGCTGAAGCTGATGGCCGACGATTCGGCAACGGACAGCGATGAGCGGAGAGCAGAGAACGGAAAGCGGAAAGCAGACAACGGAAAACGCAGAGGAGATAACGGAGAACGCAGAACGCAGAACGGAGAACGCAGACCCGAAAACAGGGAAAAAAAGCAACGCGACAACCGCGAGAATCGCGAGAACCGTGACAATCGTGAGAATCGCGAAAACCGAGACAACCGCAACAATCGCGACAATCGAAACAACCGCAACCGTGACAACCGCAACCGCGACAACCGCAACAAAAGAAGGAACGATGAATAGACGGATAACATACATACTGATTGCGCTTTTTGCCCTGAGTGCCTGCGATCGCAATGTCTACTACAACGAGAATATGCGCATCGACGAAAAAGGCTGGAATATGAACGACCCGCTGGTTTTCAACCTCGAAGCCGACGACACCAGCAACACCTTCCTCTGCTGCCTCGACATACGCAACCGCAACGACTACAACTACTCGAACATCTATTTCTACATCACCACCATCTACCCCGACGGCAGCATCGCCGCCGACACCAACATCGAGTTCACGCTGGCCGAACGCGACGGACGCTGGCTGGGCAAGGAAAACGGACGATACATCGACGGGCGCTACCCGTTCTGCTTCTTCCACTTCCCGCAGCAGGGCAGCTACCAGTTCGTTGTCCGCCACGCAATGCGCGACACCCTGCTGCCCGGCATCAAGAACGTCGGACTCCACATCGAGCGAACGAGCAAGTGAGAACTGATTGATTTGCAGATAAAGAATCCTTCAATATCCAATTGTCAATATAACAGAAATGGCTCAATACAAGAAAAAGAAAAACAAATCGTCCAAGAGCGACTCGCGCCGCGGCATCCGCATCGTGTGGATCTCCTTTGCCGCTTTCTGGGTGTTCCTGGTTCTCTTCTTCACAATGCTCTCGTTGGGATGGCTAGGATTTATGCCCTCCTTCGAAGAGCTTGAGAACCCTCGCAGCAACCTGGCTTCCGAAGTGTGGTCGGCCGACGGCGAAGTGCTGGGATATATCGGCATCGAAAACCGTTCCAGCCTCACCTACAGCGAAATAACCAACGGCGGCAAGAATATGAACCTCATCAATGCCCTCGTGGCAACAGAGGATGTGCGCTTCTACGACCACGCCGGCATCGACGCCCGCAGCTTGGCACGCGTATTCTTCAAGACCCTCGTGGGACGCCACAGCAGCAGCGGCGGCGGCAGCACCATCACGCAGCAGCTGGCCAAAAACCTCTTCCCGCGCGAGCGCAAAAGCAAGCTGGGCCTCATCCATTCCAAATTCAAGGAATGGGTCGTGGCCGTCAAACTTGAACACAACTATTCGAAAGAAGAAATCCTGGCGATGTACCTCAACACCGTTGACTTCGGCAGCAACGCCTACGGCATCGAAACGGCTGCCCATACCTTCTTCGACAAGAGCCCCTCTGAACTCACCGTCGACGAAGCCGCCGTGCTGGTGGGCCTGCTCAAAGCACCCACATCGTACAGCCCAGTGCTGCATCCCGACAACGCTATGCGCCGCCGCAACGTCGTGATGAGCCAGATGAACAGCTACAACGACCCCGCGACGGGCGAAAAATACCTCAGCGACGAAGACTACGAAAAGCTGAAAGAGAAGCCGATAGATATGAGCCACTATCGCCCCATCAGCCACAACGACGGCGCTGCGCCCTATCTGCGCGAATACATCCGCGGCTATATGAAAGACTGGTGCGGTAGCCACAAGAAAAGCGACGGCACCTACTACGACGTCCACAAGGACGGCCTGCGCATCTACACCACCATCGACTCGCGCCTGCAACGTTATGCCGAGAAGGCCGTCGAAAAACATATGAAAGAGGTCATCCAGCCCGCCTTCTTCAAGGAACTGGCACGACGCAAAGGCGACCCCTTCAACAACATCACCAAAGAGCAGGAAGACCATTTCCTCACGCTGGCAATGAAAGCCTCCGACCGCTACTACCAGATGAAGCAGGACGGCGCCAGCGAAAGCGAAATCAAGAAATACTTCAAGGAAGAGAAAGTCAAGATGCGCGTCTTCACCTGGAACGGCCCCGTCGACACGGTGATGACCCCCTGGGACTCGCTCATCTACGTCAAGAAATTCCTCAATGCAGGCCTGATGTCGGTCGAAACAGGCACCGGCTACGTCAAGGCCTACGTCGGCGGCATCAACTACCGCTACTTCAAGTACGACAACGTCATCCAGAGCCGCCGACAGGTGGGCTCCACCTTCAAACCTTTCGTCTACACGATGGCACTGCAAGACCTCGATATGAACCCCTACACGCTGGTGCCCAACACCGAAGTGTGCATAGGCGACTGGTGTCCACGCAACTCCAGCCATCAGCGTGAAGGCGAGATGGTTACCCTCAAGTGGGCCCTGGCCAACTCCATCAACTGGGTCTCGGCCTACCTGATGAAGGCCGGAGGCGCCAACGGACCCAATATGGTCATCAACATAGCGCGCAAGATGGGCGTCACCAGCCCCATCGACCCAGTACCCGCCATCTGCGTCGGCGCCGCCGAAATCACCGTCTACGAAATGACCGGCGCAATGGCCACCTTCGCCAACCAGGGCGAATACGTGCAGCCCATCTTCATCACCCGCATCGAAGACAACAAGGGCAAAGTGCTCGAAACCTTCACCCCCGAGCGGCGCGAAGCCATCAGCCCCCGCATCGCCTGGATGATGATACAGATGATGAAAGGCGTCGTCGACAGCGGTACCGGCGCACGCCTGCGCGGCTCGCAGTTCAAACTCTCCTACCCGATGGCCGGCAAGACCGGTACGACGCAGAACAACAGCGACTGCTGGTTTGTCGGCATCACGCCCAAACTGACCACCGTGGTGTGGACCGGCGGCGAGCTGCGCTCCATCCACTTCCGCAGTATGGAGTTCGGCCAGGGCGCACGCCAGGCGCTGCCCATCTTCGGACACTATATGCGGTCGGTCTACGACGACGGTGTGCTCAACTTCTACCGCGGCGACTTCACCAAGCCCGACCTGCCCGAGGAAGAATTCATCTGGGACGAAAGCGTCTACGAGCAGGAACTGATGGAGGAATCCGAAGACAACACATTCCAAACGACAACAACCTGGTAAAGACAACCTTAACAAAAACGATAACGAAAAGATAATTCGTATCGTCCCTTAACTTCCCTATAACTCCCCTCATACCTCATACCTCACACATCATACCTCATATATGACCACACTACTTGGACTTTCGCTCGCCGAACTTCAGGCCTTCTGCCTCGAGCAGGGCTTCCAGAAATTCACAGCCAAACAGCTGTGCGACTGGATGTATCAGAAGCGCATAGGCGATTTTGATGCGATGACCAACCTCTCGCTCAAAATCCGCGCACGCCTGAACGACATTGCCCAGACAGGCTTCACGCAGCCCGCCGACTGCCAAACCTCGACCGACGGGACAAAGAAATACCTCTTCCCCATCGAAGGAAAAGGCCACGTCGAATCGGTCTACATCCCCGACGGCGACCGCGCCACACTGTGCGTCAGCTGCCAGTGCGGATGCAAGATGGGATGCCGCTTCTGCGTCACCGGCCAGCAAGGCTTCCACGGCAGCCTCACCGCAGCCGAAATCCTCAACCAGATATTCTCAATCCCTGAAAGCCAAGAACTTTCCAACATCGTCTTTATGGGTATGGGCGAGCCGATGGACAACTACGACGCCATACGCCGCACCCTCGACGTGCTCACCGCCGACTGGGGTCTGGCCTGGAGCCCACACCGCATCACCGTCTCCTCCGTCGGCATCACGCCGATGCTGCAGCGCCTGATCGAAGAGACACAGGTCGACGTCGCCGTCAGCCTCCACAACCCCTTCCCCGACCAGCGCCAAGCCCTGATGCCGATGGAAAAAGCCTACCCCATCAAAGAAACCATCGCCCTGCTGCGCCGCTACAACTGGCACGGACAGCGACGCATATCGTTCGAATACACAATGTTCGGCGGCCTCAACGACAGTACGAGGCACGCCGCCGAGCTGGTGCGCCTTCTCAAAGGGCTGCCCTGCCGCGTCAACCTCATCCGCTTCCACGCCTCGCCCGGCACCCCCTACCGCACCAGCGACCAGCAGACCATCAACACCTTCCGCGACTACCTCAACGCCCACGGCATCACCTGCACCCTGCGCGCCTCACGCGGCGAGGACATAATGGCCGCCTGCGGCCTGCTGGCTGGCAAAAAGAAACAGGAACAGAACCAGTAACAGACAAAAAAGGAGCAAGAACAGAACCAATAAAAAACAATCGCGGAAACCTGAAGGCTTCCGCGATTGCTTTCTGAAAGGCCACTAACAGGCCGCAATTATTTCTGCTTGAAAGTAAGAGTGATTTTGTCCGAACCAAACATCTCTGCCATATCAGCTTCCAATTCGGTAGTCACAGAAATGGTTTCGTCGTCCTTGTTGTAGGTAAACTCCTGTTCGCCGTCGAAGACACCCTTCTCGCCGTCGAAGGTATAGGTACCCTTCTGGGTATCGGTCGATGGAGGCATCGTCTGGCCCATCACAGTTGCAGACGAGGTAACGTCCATCGTGTAGTTGGTTTCGTCGATAAATTTGAGAGTCATATCCAACGAAACACTTCCGCTAGTGCCCATATAGGTGATAGTTTTGGAATAATTTGCCGTCCAAGTGGTGCCGGGCAATTTGACCTCTTTGCTGCAGGATGCAAAAAGCATCACGAAAGCAACTGCTAAAGTAAAAACAACATTTCTTTTCATTTCGTTTTGATTTTTAATTAGTTAAACTGATTATTTATTTGTGTATGATTTTGCAAAATTAAACCATTTGCTTTATAGAAACAAAAATTTAAGCCTATTTAACATTTATTAACAGGAATCCACGCCACATTCAAACACCACATTTCGCACTGCTTAAAATCCTTTTCAAGCCAAAATCCGATCACAACCACATCAAAAAAAAAACCACCAAAAAGAGAAAAACAGAAAATTTCCCAAGGCACAAAAAAGAGAATTTTTCGCACCCCGAAATGTTAAAATTTCACCTGAAAATCGAAATAAATTTTAACATTTGTATATTATTGTATTACAGAGTTTTATTTTTAGCCCATTCAAAACACACCCAAATTTGGCCTAGATTTTGGCCTAATAAAATACTTATTATCTTCTAGTTATCTTCTACTGAAGTAGTATTTGGTTAGAACTTGGTAAGAACTTAGGTAGAATTTGGTAAGAAGATGGTATATGGAAAACAGGGTGTTAGCAAGGGCCATTTTTGAGCAAAACAGAGGTCCGAAATGTTAAATTTTAAGTTAAAATAATGTTAAATTAACCCAGCGTAATGACTGATTTGGGTTCAGGCGCAGGGGCAAAAAAAAAGCGCCCCACAAGGGGGCGCCTCTCCATTATGAAAACAAATTATTACTCTTTTACGATGAAACTCGTTTCGCTGAATTTGAGACGATGCTTTGCATCTTATAGAGCATTCACGATTTTATCGTTCATTTGCAGTTCGATTTGCTGTTTTGTAGTTCTTTTGCAGTTTTGCAGTTCATTTGCAGTTCATTTGCAGTTATATCGTTCAATTTCATTTCGGCACGGTTGCCTATTTGACGATGAGTTTCTTGACCAGACGTTTGCCGTCGCTGTCGATGCGGACGAAGTAGCTGCCTGCCGAGAGGCCGTCGAGGGCGATGGTCTGCTTGCAGCCGCTGTCGCAGTCGGTGAGTGTGTGGACGGCTACGGTGCGGCCGTTGAGGTCGACCACCTGCACCCTGACAC
>R22__coassemble_1346_pt1 | contig 12625 bp, 12 predicted proteins | sample R22__metabat2_high_PE_041 | metagenome-assembled genome bin R22 | reverse complement strand
TCGACGCCGGCATGGACGACCACGTTGCAAAGCAGATAGACATCCAGAAGCTCATCCCCGACGCACCCCACGAAGTGCTGCTGGTCCTCGACGCCTCGACGGGCCAGAACGCCATCGAGCAGGCGCGCCAGTTCACCGCCGCTACGGAAGTCAACGCACTGGCTCTCACCAAGTTGGACGGTACCGCCAAGGGTGGCGTCATCATCGGCATCAGCGACCAGTTCAAAGTTCCAGTGCGCTACATCGGATTAGGCGAGAAGATGACAGACCTGCAGATCTTCAACGCCGAGGAATTTGTCGACTCGCTGTTCACAAACTGATTCTAAGAGACTTCTGTCAATGAAAGTCAACATTATTACCCTCGGATGCTCAAAAAACACTGCCGATTCGGAGCATCTGGCCGGCCATCTGGCAAAGGCAGGCTTTGAAGTGCATTTCGACCGCGGCCGCAACGACTGCGACATCATCATCGTCAACACCTGCGGCTTCATAGGCGACGCCAAAGAGGAGTCGGTCAACACCCTGCTGGAACAAATCGAAGTCAAGAAACGCGGACGCAAGGCACGGCGCGTCATCGCCGTCGGATGCCTCGTCGAACGCTACCGCGACGAGCTTCGCGCCGAGCTACCCGAAATCGACGGCTTCTACGGCGTGAGCGAATGGAAGGAGCTGGTCAACTCGCTGAAGGCCGAATTCCGCGAAAGCCTCGAAGCCGAACGCATCCAAAGCACGCCAAAGCATTACGCATTCCTTAAGATTGCCGAAGGCTGCAACCGCAGCTGCTCCTACTGCGCCATCCCGATGATTCGCGGCCGCCACAAGTCGCGTCCCATCGAGGAGATTCTGGACGAAGCCAAACGGATGGTTGCCGAGGGCGTCAAAGAGCTGATTGTCATTGCACAGGACACCACCTACTACGGTCTGGACCTCTATGGCGAACGCCGTCTGGGCACGCTGCTCGACCGGCTGGCCGCCGAGTCGGGTGCCGAATGGATACGCCTACACTACACCTATCCGTCGTCCTTCCCCGACGACGCCATCGATGCCATAGCACGCAACAGCAACATCTGCAACTACATCGACATACCGCTCCAGCACATCAACAGCCGACTGCTCGGCTCGATGCAGCGCGGCATCGACCGCGAAGGCACGCTGACGCTGCTGCGCAAATTCCGCGAGCGCATCCCCAATGTGGCTGTACGCACCACGCTCATAGTGGGTTATCCCGGCGAGACCGAGGCCGACTTCGAGGAGCTGAAGGAGTTTGTACGCACGGCGCGCTTCAGCCGTATGGGCGTCTTCGCCTACTCGCCCGAAGAGGGCACCGCAGCCTACGCCCTCGGCGACCCAGTCAGCGACGACGAAAAGCAGCGGCGCATCGACGAGCTGATGGCCGTACAAGAGCAGATATCACTGGAAATCAACGAGCAGAAAGTTGGCAAGCAGTTCCGCGTGCTCATCGACCGCCGCGAAGGTGACTACTTTGTCGGCCGCACCGAGTTCGACTCGCCCGAGGTGGACGACGAGGTGCTGGTCCTCCCCCACCCCTCGCTGCACATAGGCCACTTTGCCACCGTGACCATCACCGAAGCTATGGAACACGACCTTTTGGCTAAAGTGGCGAAATAAATTTCAGAAACTTTTTTGCTCATTTTAAACATTTTTTTGGTCAGTTCAAAAAAAGTGTGTAACTTTGCAAACTCATTAGGAGTATAGAAATGGAGCAGAACGTTGATACAGTAATTCAGTTCAGTGGTTTAAAATCAGGAATTTATAACTATGATTTTAAACTCGACAACAGTTTTTTTTCAACGTATAAAAATGAAAAAATACTGGATGCTGACATTGTTTTCGACGTGAAATTGGAGAAAAAAGAGCGAATGATGCTGTTTCATTTCAACTTCTCTGGGACATTGACAACAACGTGCGACAGATGCCTGGGCGAGATGACATTGCCGACCGAAGGCGAGCAGACCCTCTGCGTCAAATTCGGCGACGACAGCGAGAGCGACGACGAGAATGTGGTTATCCTGCCCGAAAGTGAGTACCGAATCGACCTCGCACAGTGGATGTACGAATATGTGGCGGTGACGATACCGATACAATGCGTCCATCCCGACGACGCCGACGGTAATCCGACCTGCGACCCCGAGATGATGAGCTTCATCACCGACGAGAACAGCGACGAAGAAAAGCAGACCGACGAAGACAACATAGACCCCCGTTGGGAAGCACTTAAAAACTTGAAATAAAAAAAATAAACAATAAAAAATTAATAATTATGCCACATCCAAAACACAGGTTCTCACAGACGAGAACAAGAAAGAGAAGAACGCACGACAGTTTGGAGACTCCCCAGCTGACCACGTGCAGCAACTGTGGTGCCCAGATTATGATGCACCACGTTTGTCCCGAATGCGGTTACTACCGCGGCAAACTTGCCATCGAGAAAAACGTCGAAGCCTAAGCGCCTCGCTAGTTGCAGAAACAAAAAGCCGTCCCCCAAAAGGACGGCTTTTTTTGCACCATCACGACTCCTGGTACGCATACGCCCCGCCTGCGATGACTGTCAACCATTTTCGCAGGCGGGGTGTCTGCGTACCAGAAAGGCGTCAGTCCATCCGTTGTTTCTGATATCAATCCCTTCACAACAGGTGAAAATAAAATTTTAACAGTTTACAAATTACTATAAATCAATATTTAGCAAAAAAAAAGAAGAATCGATGCAGCAATTTTGTCGTTTTTTGTTACTATATATACAAAAGGGGGAAATTATATCAATTTTAAACTTATCATAATTTTCAATTTAATATTCATCAAAATGAAAGCACCTTTACATTTAAGAATTATCATCGGTCTGGCCTTTCTTGCGTTGCCGGGCACGCTTTTCGCAATGCGTCACACTCCGTCGGATGTGGACGACACAATACCTGCAACCCCACGTTGCGACAAATATTATTACACCAAATGGTTTGACGATTGTCCAAACTGGCGACCCAATGGTGTGTGGGACAGTTGCTTCTGTTTCAAGTATCAAATAACCAGATATGTGGAAACTGCGAAAATTGCCAAATGGGAATATGCACACAACGGTCGTATGAAGGTAAAGGGATTGGTGGCAATGGTGCAGAATTACAACCCTCCGACCGTTGATACTGCTGCCAATGTTCAGAAACTACCCGAATATCTTTATCTTTACCAAATGACGGAGACAGGCCGGAATATTCAAGGAATTGATATTGAAGTCCGACTTCAACTGCTCGATTCGGTGAGGTGGGACACGGCTACTGCACGGGTTATGGAGTTCCGTCAGGGATGGAACGACGAGTATATCCAGTACTGTTATCTGTACGAGGCTTATTTTGAGCAGCCGGTGTGGGTGGACACCGAATTTTTTATTGCCGGTTCTACAAACAGTGGATATAACAGTGTAAACAGTAACGGAAGAATTCCTACTGTCTATGTTGACATTATGGATCAACAAGACTATATGTTAGACAACAAAACTGGCTGCGACATCAACAACTATCAGTTTCTGATTGGATCTGATGGACCGTTATTTCAAGATGGCTACAATTGTCAACTCCCTGGCAGACCGTATGCCTTTTGGGCGTCCACATTCAGTACTGTGACCAACTACTGGATGAGCGATTGGCCTTATAGCCCTGTAGGATATTATCTTGTCATTGTGGACAAATGGGACCTCAACGCCGAGCCCAATGAAGTCGGGTGGGGCGAGGTGCTTGGCGGCGGTCGCTTCCCAGACGAGAGTGACGACACCATCACGGCCATTCCCGCGCCGGGCTTTGCCTTCGTTTCGTGGAGCGACGGCGTGACCGACAATCCGCGAGTGGTACATCTTATGAGCGACACAACACTGATCGCTAATTTCCAATGCACCCAGCAGTTCAACCTACAGGTCACAGCAAATGACGCAACGATGGGCACCGTCACAGGCGGCGGCACATACTATGCATCGGATGTAACCATTACCGCCACGCCCAACCTCGGTCACAGGTTCTTGCACTGGAACGACAGCAGCACCGAGACCACGCGCATCATTCACCTCGTCAGCGACACAGCTTTTGTTGCCTACTTCCAGGACATCAGCGACCAGACTTATACCCTACAGGTTAGCACGGCAAACGAGACTTTAGGCAACGTCAGCGGCGGCGGCAACTACCCCGGCGGCACCTACCAGACCATCACCGCCAATCCATTTGCAGATAGATTCCGTTTCACGCACTGGACTACAGCCGCAGGCGACAGCATTACCGACAATCCCCTCAATGTTTACCTCACCTGCGACACCGCCTTTGTGGCTCACTTCATTGAGCTGCCGCAGTATCACGTCGAGACGGCCGTCAACAATGCAGAGTGGGGCACGGTAACAGGTAGCGGCACATACGTGGAAGGCGACGAGGCCATACTCACCGCAACCCCGGCAATGTTCTGCGTCTTCGACGGCTGGTCGGACGGCAACGGAGATTCGCCACGCACCATCACCGTCACACAGGATACTCTCTTTACAGCCATCTTCTCGTTTGACTCGTCAAACATAGGCATCAATCAGGCCACCACGCTGGAGTTCTCCGTCTCGCCCAACCCGACCAAAGGCCACCTGACCGTCAAAACCAACCTGCCCGACAACTACGAGGTGATGATCTACGATATGAACGGCAAAACGCTGCTCAGCAAGAAAAGCGACACCCCCGCCGTCGACATCGACCTCAGCACCCTGCAGGCCGGACAATACCTGCTCCTGCTCCGCAGCAAAGACCGTTACGGCGTGAAGACAATTGTCAAGAACTAAAACACATACGAAACACATCTGCGCACACCAGAATTACATTTGCAACAAAAGCCGCCCAAAAAAGGACGGCTTCCGTTGTACTTTCGCGACCGCACGCAGACGCCCCACCTGCGATGATTGCCAATCCCTGACGCCAGAAGAAACCTGACCATTCGAAATCTTTTCTCTTCCTATGCAATAATCGGGCTCAGACTGCGTTATCTGAAAAAAAGAAAAATGGGCATAACGTACGACAGCATATTGCAAAAGTTTGTGTTCGACTTTGAGCACGATGGAAACGATGACATCATCAGCCTGACAGGAAGTGGCTATCAAGTTGAAGCTTTTGGAAAATGCTTCTACTACGGATACGAATTCTCCGACCAGATAGATGGCGCGACACGAAGTGCCTTCATCAAGCACGTAAAATTCTCAGAGCCACTGCAAGACAACCCTGATCTGACAAGCTTCATAAAAAAAGCCATAGACAACTTAAGCCACCAAATCAACCTTTACGACTACAATCTGGTTGTAATGCCCGAATCATCAAGCCGTGTCAACCAGTATATGCTGCGCTATATCTACCGTTTTGCCCAACCCACGCTGCGGAAGATGGAATTGGTGAAAAACCTGCCAGCCAACATCTCATTCGATATGGACGCTTACGAAGAGCAATACCTCAACGATGTGCTTGAGAACGGTCGTCCGCGCTACACAAAGGAGCAAAAAGAGGAAGCAAAGCAGTCGATCAACCAAATGCTCGAACTGATCCACAAAAAAGATTATTTCACCATTGCTAAGGATGTCAAGAAAAGTCGTTTCCGACCGTATATGATGCAGTTCCTGAAGTTCAACAGCAAAGCCGACGAGGAACTATGCGCCACCATACGCAAGCAAAACATACTGATTATTGACGACATAGCCACCAGCGGCTCGACCTTGGGAGAAATTTTACGCACGCTGCGCATTCTCAACGAAGACAACAACATAACCATTTTCAGCCTCATCGGCCGCAAGGACCTGATGGCCGACAGTATCTTGTAAAACAAAGGGAAACATACAAAGCCACCTCTGAAATTCGTTCAATTAACATTTTGCTTGGTACAAGCTCCTGTGGAGCGCGTAGAGTGGCCCCGTGTGTGGCAGCATCGTTTACTTTAACAGTTAATATTTACGGAGTTTTTTATTCGTGTTATTCGTTCAATTCGTGTTCAAAATAATGATTTTTTAGAGGAAGCAAAACCGAATCGCCATCTGTCATCGTGCATAAAATATTTTTCGGGCTTTTCTTGGTCAGCATATATAAAATGTGTACTTTTGCAGCCGATTTTGCAAATATTAACAATATCTAAAATATCTAAAAGACAAAACTTTATGAATAAAGTACTGAGTATTCTCGCAACCAAAAAATTCTGGATCGAGCTCATCATTATGACGCTCGGTATGATGGTCACCGCTGCGGCAGTGTACTACTTCCTGGTACCCAGCAAGCTGATTATCGGTACGATATCGGGTCTTTCGATCGTGCTGAGCAACATTTTCACACACGGACAAGGTCTTGGCACTTGGATTATGTGCATCAACATAGTACTGCTGGTCCTCGCTTTTCTGCTGATAGGTCAGGAATTTGGATTCAAAACGGTATATACAGCCCTGATACTTGGACCGTTGACCGATTTCTGGAACTGGGTGTTCCCCTGGGAGAAGATAGCCACCAGCAACCCCATTACGGGCAGCCCGTCGGTGATGGGCGACCCCTGGCTTGACCTCTGCTGCTTCGTGCTGCTGCTGAGCGCGTCGCAGGCCCTGATGTTCAGCATCAATGCCTCGACCGGCGGCCTCGACATCCTGGCCAAAATCGTCAACAAGTACCTGCATTTCGACATCGGCGCCTCGGTGTCGGTGGCCGGAGCTGTGATTTGCTGCACCGCCTTCGCTATCAACCCGTTCCGTATGGTCGTCATCGGCCTCATCGGCACCTGGATCAACGGCTTGGTGGTCGACTACTTCACCGCCACGCTCAACAACCGCAAGCGCGTCTGCATCGTGTCGAAGGAATACGACCGCCTGCGCCGCTACATCATCGACGAGCTGCAGCGCGGCTGCACACTCTATGAGGTGACCGGCGGCTACAGCGGCGAAAAGAGCATCGAACTCGAAACCCTGCTCAGCAAGGACGAGTTCTCTAAGCTGCTCGAATACATCAACAAGAACGAAATCAACGCCTTCACCACCGCCGGCAACGTCAGCGAAGTCTACGGCTTCTGGAACAAGAACAAGAAGAAATCCAAGAGCCACGCCGAGCTGCGATAACACAAGTCCACTCAAAAAAATTACCTGATAACATAAAACCCCGAAAGTCGGAAATGGTCTTTCGGGGTTTTTGTTTTATAACTGGTGAAACAGTCCTCCGCGAGGTTGGAAAGAACGCGATTTCAAGTCACATTTTTGTCCAAAACACCACGTTTTAATATTATTTTCAAGATAAATGCTTCCAGATTCAAATAAAATACGTATATTTGCACTTTAATAGAAACTGACTGAAAACATATAATATACTGATAATGAGACCCAACTTTTCAAATGTTGATTTCAAGGCCCGCAGCGAATCGCAAGAAAGCTTCGAGCAATGGGAGAAGGAGAACCATATCGAAAAAAATTGGACCACTCCCGAACAGATTGACGTAAAGCCTGTTTATGGCAAGGAAGACCTGGCCGGAATGGAGCATCTGAACTATGCCGCCGGTATTGCGCCGTTCCTGCGTGGACCCTACAGCACGATGTATGTGATGCGCCCCTGGACGGTGCGCCAGTACGCAGGATTCTCGACCGCCGAAGAGTCTAACGCCTTCTACCGCCGCAACATTGCCGCCGGTCAGAAGGGTCTTTCGGTGGCTTTCGACCTGGCAACACATCGCGGCTACGACTCTGACCACGAGCGCGTTGTTGGCGACGTCGGCAAGGCCGGTGTGGCTGTCGACAGCATCCTCGATATGAAGATCCTCTTCGACCAGATTCCGCTCGACAAGATGAGCGTGTCGATGACTATGAACGGCGCCGTGCTGCCCATTCTGGCCTTCTACATCATCGCTGCCGAGGAACAGGGCGTCAAGCAAGAGCAGCTGCAGGGCACCATCCAGAACGACATCCTCAAGGAGTTTATGGTGCGCAACACCTACATCTACCCTCCCCTGCCGTCGATGAAAATCATCGCCGACATCTTTGAATACACCTCGAAGAATATGCCGAAATTCAACAGCATATCCATTTCGGGCTACCATATGCAGGAAGCCGGTGCCACCGCCGACATTGAGCTGGCCTACACCTTGGCCGACGGCCTCGAATACCTGCGCGCCGGTATCAACGCCGGTATGAGCGTCGACGATTTCGCTCCGCGTCTGAGCTTCTTCTGGGGCGTGGGTATGAACCACTTTATGGAAATCGCCAAGATGCGCGCCGCACGTATGCTGTGGGCCAAGATCGTCAAGCAGTTCAACCCGCAGAATCCCAAATCGTTGGCTCTGCGTACCCACTGCCAGACCTCGGGCTGGTCGCTGACCGAGCAGGATCCTTTCAACAACGTTGCTCGTACCTGCATCGAGGCTATGGGCGCCGCCCTGGGCCACACCCAGTCGCTGCACACCAACGCCCTCGACGAGGCCATTGCTCTGCCCACCGACTTCAGCGCACGTATCGCCCGCAACACGCAGCTCTACCTACAGGAAGAGACCAACATCTGCCGCGTTGTTGACCCCTGGGCAGGAAGCTACTACGTCGAAACCCTGACCCACGAGCTGGCACACCGCGCCTGGGCTCACATTCAAGAAGTTGAGAAGCTTGGCGGTATGGCCAAAGCCATCGAGAGCGGCATCCCCAAGATGCGTATCGAAGAGGCTTCGGCACGCAAGCAGAGCCGCATCGACTCGAACGTCGACACCATCGTCGGCATCAACAAATACCGTCTCGACCACGAGGACCCCATCGACACCCTTGAGGTGGACAACACCGCCGTGCGCGAGGCCCAGCTGAAACGCCTTGCCAAGCTGCGCGCCGAACGCAACAACGAGGAGGTTCAGGCCGCCCTCGACGCCCTGACACGCTGCGCCGAAAGCGGCAAAGGCAACCTGCTGGAGCTGAGCATCGACGCCGCCCGCAAGCGCGCCTCGCTGGGCGAAATCAGCTATGCCCTCGAAAAAGTTTATGGTCGTTACAAAGCAAAAATAAATCTGATTACCAACGTGTACAGTTCACAGACAAAAGACAGCGAGCTCTTCAAGAAAGCTCAGGCTCTGACCGACGAGTTTGCAAAACTCGAAGGCCGCCGCCCCCGTATTATGATTGCCAAGATGGGCCAGGACGGTCACGACCGCGGTGCCAAAGTCGTCGCCACCGGCTATGCCGACCTCGGATTCGACGTCGATATGGGTCCCCTCTTCCAGACACCTGCCGAAGCCGCTAAGCAAGCCGTCGAAAACGACGTCCACATCCTTGGCGTCAGCTCGCTGGCAGCAGGCCACAAGACCTTGGTTCCCCAGGTCATCGAAGAACTCAAGAAACTTGGCCGCGAGGATATTATGGTCACCGTGGGTGGTGTCATCCCGCCGCAGGACTACGATTTCCTCTTCAAGGCCGGTGCCGCCGCCATCTTCGGACCCGGCACGGTGGTCAGCGTCAGCGCCATCAAGATGATGGAACTGCTCCTTGCCGCTCGCAAAGGCGAATAAACGAATACGACAATAAAAAAAGCTTCCCGAACGGGAAGCTTTTTTTATTCAGCAGTACGATGCAGTTTGGGCGGCTTGGTATTCATTATCTCCTGCATCATTTCAATGGATTTCTGACTGCCGTTATTCTCAAACCTGGGCGACGTTGAGATAACCATAAAAATGGCGAAACCAATCAGAATTGCGCCAACACACTTATTGAAAATTTTAAGGAAACGGAAAGTTATAAGCCTTTGCAGCATAGACGCCAACTTGCACTTGAGGATGTCCATCGACAACGTGGCCGAAAGGACACCTCCGAAGAAAAGGTAGCGCTGACCCAAGCTGCTGTCGTTCTCGCCACAAATAAGAATGGTGACAAGTGTGGCCCAATATAACCAGATTACAGGATTCAGGAAATTAAGCGTCAGTCCACGCAGATAGACATTAAGACGCGAGGGCATCATAACATTGTGGAAACTGATTTTGTCGTTCTCGCTCGACTCGGCGGCGTGGCGTGTCTTTAGGAACATTGTATAAAGTCCGAAGCTGGCAACAACAATGGCACCAACATAGATAATCCACCGATTGTTAAGCATCAATATCATCTCATCCAGCGGGATATTGCGCGAAATGAGGAGAAGTATGGCAACAATGAATACGTCACTGGTACTGACACCGAAAGCAAATGGAACAGCATTACGGAATCCATAATGGATGCTGGCTTGAATCTGCGAAAAAAAAGCAGGCCCAAAGCTGAAAAAGAGTGAAAGCGCTATGCCCCCCAATATGCCCAACAAAAAGTGCGTCATAAGACAGTTTAAAATCTCATAACGCCAAACCATTATATATATTGTATACAAAGCAAAAAAAAGACTTTTTGTGCATTAACGGCTTTTTGTGTAATTTTGCAAACGACACAACCGACAAATAAAAACAACAACGCTTTGAACGATAACGAGATAATAGAAGAGGGCATTCTTGAGGCTATGGGTATTAGCCGACCGGCATACGAGGAGATACAGACCATCATAGGGCGACTGCCATCGGTCGACGAGCTGAGCACACTGATGGCGATGTGGCAGACCCAGTCTGGCGGGCAAGGATTGCTGTCGTGGCTGAAAGGGCAACCGCACAGCACCGAGCGACACGACTATATTGAAAGCGAGCTGGAGCCCCAAAGCAAGGAAATCCGCGAGCCGCGCGTGCGCGAATGCATCGACATAGCACGTGCTTTGATACCCTCTATAGCGGCGGAGCCGACAGGCGAGACCTTTGTGCATCGGGGCTACGCACTGTATATGGTCGGCGACGTCTCCGAGCTGTTTGTGGATTCCGACTATGGCCGCAAATACCTGCACCTTGCGGTAGACCCTATAAATATGACGGACGAAAGCGAGGCCGAAGCCTATCTCGAATTGATTCTCAGCTCTATGCAAAGCAACGACGCCCTGTTCGGCTTCCGCCGCATCGGCAGCGGCGGATTGTTCGGCACGCTGGTGCAGAGCTGCGTGCCATCGCAATGCGGCTTCGACATACTGGCCTGCCGCGAGGTTAGGCTCGACGCCTTCCTGTTCGGCGAACGCGGAGTCCGCTACATTGCCGCCCTCGACGAGCCGAAAGAGGATTTCTTCCTGCAGAAACTGAGCGAGGCACGCGTCAACTGCTGCTTCCTGGGGCGCGCCACCAAGGGACGCATACTGATCGACGGAATGGATTTCGGCAGCATACACCGATACACGAAACAAGAAAGCGGCGGTTTGTAAAAACCGCCGCTTCAATCATATATCTATCCGAGCGAAAAAGACTAGCGTCTTCTCTCTTTGATACGAGCTTTCTTACCTGTAAGATTGCGCAGATAGAAGATTCTGGCTCTGCGAACGGCACCGCGCTTGTTGAGCTCGATTTGCTCAATGAAAGGCGAGGCGATGGGGAATATTCTTTCCACACCGACACCGTTGGTGATCTTACGAACAGTAAAGGTTTCAGTGGAACCACTTCCGGAACGCTGAAGAACGACACCCTGGAAATTCTGGATACGCTCTTTGTTGCCTTCCTTGATTTTATAATGGACAGTGATGGTATCTCCGGCCTTAAATTCGGGGAACGATTTGCGTTCCGTCAAATTCTCTACAAATTGCATTATTTCTGTTTTTCCCATTTCATTAAAGTTTTACAGGTTCAACATTATTTCTTCACCATCTTGACAACAGCGGTGAAAGCCTCAGGGTTGTTCATCGCGAGGTCAGCAAGAACCTTGCGGTTCAGCTCGATGTTGTTTTTATGCAACTCGCCCATAAAGACAGAATAGGAGATGCCGTTGATGCGGCAACCGGCGTTGATACGGTTGATCCACAGTGCGCGGAACTCTCTCTTTTTGTTCTTACGGTCACGATAGGCGTAGGTCTGGCCTTTTTCCCATTTGTTTTTGGCTACTGTCCAAACGTTTTTACCTCTACCCCAATAACCTTTGGTACGGTTGAGGATTTTTTTTCTGCGTGCTCTTGAAGCAACAGCATTTACTGATCTTGGCATAATTCTTTAATTTTTTTTCGTTTCAGCGGTCGTTGCCACGGGTTTGTGGCGCCGACTCTTTGGTGCTGTAAACAATGGTTAATAACTCCGTTTTTTAGCGGTATTGCTGCAATAAAATTACATTCCGCTACCCAAAAGCATTCTCTTCACGCGCTTCTCGTCATCGCGGCTCACCAGGGTGGTGTGGTCGAGATTGCGCTTCTGCGTTGTCTCTTTCTTGGTCAGAATGTGACTGTGATAAGCGTGCTTTCTCTTGATTTTACCAGTGCCGGTGAAAGCAAAACGTTTCTTGGCACTTGCTTTAGTCTTAAGTCTTGGCATTACTTTACTGTTTTTTAGTTTGATAACTTATATTAATGGATAGAAATATGATCTATTTTTTTGGTGCAATGAGCATCAGCATCCTTTTGCCTTCGAGGCGCGGCATCTGCTCCGGCTTGCCGTATTCCAGCAGCGCCTCGGCGAATTTCAGCAGTTGCGCCTCGCCCTGTTCCTTGTAGAGGATCGAACGGCCCTTGAAGAAGATGTCGACCTTCACCTTGTTGCCTTCCTTCAGGAAGCGGATGGCGTGGTTCAGTTTGAACTCGAAATCGTG
>R22__coassemble_1319_pt1 | contig 12768 bp, 12 predicted proteins | sample R22__metabat2_high_PE_041 | metagenome-assembled genome bin R22 | reverse complement strand
AAAATATAAGAACGATATAAGAACGATATAGGAACGATATAGGAACGGGCGGAGAGGGTGGCTGGCAGAAGGCTGCCAAAAATCTGTCTTAAATCTGCCTAAACAATGGCTAGACGATGCCTAAAAATCAGATATTCAGCTTCAAGCCGACAAAGAACGTGCGCGGACGCGAGGGGCCGTAGATGTACGACGAATCGCGCTCGTCGCCGCTGTCGAAGTCGCGCTGGAAGCTGTTGAAGAGGTTCTGGACGCCGGCGCTGACATCGAGCGTGGTGCGGTGACCGATGGGGATGCTGTAGGCGGCCTTGAGGGTGAGGTCGAAAAATGTCGGTGTGATAACCTGCTCGACCTCAGCGTGGTGGGCGTGTTTGGCACCTTCGTCTTCTTCATCAGCCACAGCGTGATAGACAAGCATCGGGCCCGTGAGGACACCCGTGGCAATGAGGCTGAGGTGCTCGATGGGGCTGTACCGCGCCGTGAGGTAGCCGTACAGGTTGGGGATGCGCTCCATCCGCTGCTCGTATTTGCCTTCGCTCCATTCCTGCCCCTCGCCTAGGTAACGGCTGCTCTGCAGGGTTCCACCCAGCTGGAACTGCACTCTCGGCGAGGGAGTTAGCCGCAGCTCGACGTTGATGCCCTTGACTTCGGCACCGTCGGCGTTGTGGCGCTCGTAGAGGCGGTAGCCGCTGGTAGTATCACTGAAAACCAGCTCATTGACAAAAGCATCGTCGATGCGCGTAAAGAAACCTTCGACCATCAGGTCGCCCTCCATCTGGCCCAGATGGAAGCAGAAATCGGCCGAAGCCGTGACGCTGTGCGAATACTCGGGACGCAGGTCTGAAGCGTTGACAAGCCGATAGAGTTCGCCAGCGACGGCACCGACGTGGAGGTCCTCGTCGTAGACCTGCGGGGCGCGGAAGCCCGACGAATAGCCCGTGCGTAGAACTATGTGATCATTAGGCGAATAGCGGACATTAAGGCGCGGACTAACGACCGGCTTGTCGAGCATCGAATGGTGGTCGGCGCGTAGGCCTAGGAGGATGTTCCAGCGTTTGCTTTTCCACTCGTTTTGAAGATAAGTGCTTACTATCGAGGCACTTTGGTCGATGGTATCGTTGGTGGCAAGGGTACGGTCCTGAAGGCGGTCGTAGGTGTGCTCGACGCCAGCGGTAAACTCGGAGGGCATAAAGAGCAGGCGGTCAAAGTGGTGGCTGTACATAACGCCCTCGTTGAGGGTGAGGTCGGTGGTGAATCCATAGGCGTTGCCCACGGGGTCGCCCTCTTCGCGATGGCCGTAATAGCTCTGGCGGTCAACATATTGCGCCGACGCAAAAACCGCAGCGTGACTGTTGCCGTCGGGCGCAAACCAGTCCCATTTCAGCTGGGCACTGTGGATGTCGTGCTCGCCGCCCTCGCTGATGTGGGCCTGCGGCGAAGGCAGGTCGAAGAGGTCGCCGCCGCGACGGAAATCATTGATATTGTGGTATTCGAGATTGAGTTTGGAATGGTCGCTGGTGCGCAGGTAGCCACGAAATCCCACCATCCGGGCCTTCAATAGTCCCAGTTCGGAGTAGCCGTCGCCGTTGGCGTCGTAGGGATTGCGCTGGCGATTGTGGCCAAAAATGTAGATACCAGCCTTGTTGTTATCGCTTACAACACTGGCATTGAACGAGTTGCTCCAATCGACGCTGCTGCCGCCGACAAGGCTTGTTGTGTTCGAAACCGAGGCGCTGTTGCGGACGGGCTCCTTGGTGATGACATTGATTACGCCGGCGATGGCGTTGCTGCCATAGAGCGCCGAGCCGCCGCCGCGCATCACTTCGACCTGGTCGATCATCGCCGCTGGCAGCTGCTCGAGCAGGTAAAGGCTGGCGAGGGCGCTGTTGACGGGCCGGCTGTCGATGAGCACCTGCGAGTAGGCACCGCCAAGGCCATTGAGGCGGACGTCGAAAGCGCCACAGTTCTGGCAGGTGTTTTCGACGCAGACACCAGTCTGATATTTAAGTCCTTCGCCAAGATTGACGGCACTTGTGGCCTCGAGCTGGCGACGGTCGATAACACCCACAACCGACGGCGTTTCCATACGGCTGACGGCGTGCTGGGTGGCGGTGACGACAACCTGATTGAGAGCCACGGCGTCGGGCTGGAGCGCAAATTCCAGTTCGACAGTTTGTTGGGCGGTCATAGTGACGCTGTGCGATGCCTGGCGGAATCCGACCAGCCGCACGACGACGTTGTAAGTACCTTCGGGACAGTTGGCTATGTGGAAATGGCCCGTGGCGTCGGTTACGGCACCGATGGTGGTGCCTTCGATTTGTACGTTAGCGTAGGCTATATGCTCGCCTGTTTTTGAATTGATTACGTGGCCAAGGATATTGGCGTCGGTTCCCCGCTGCGCAAAAAGCAATACAGGGAACAATAAAAAGATATAAAGGATTGATTTTTTCATTGTTTTGCAGTTTGGTTTAAATATATAACACACACAATGCCAATAGTTTGACATTGTATTAAAAATAAATTTGGAACGATAATAAACCTACTGCAATGGTGGAGCTCGCGAACCCGTGCTTAAAGATAAAGTCGACACATAATCATCTGACAATGAATTGTCGACCGCAGCAATGACGCTGCTTTGAAAGGTTAGCGACACGGGGGCGGAAGCATAGTAGGACGACGTCGTCAGCTGGCAATAGACGCAGCTGTGCGCCATAGCGACAGCCTCGTCCATATGGGCGCGGTGGTGGATATGATGCGCGCACTCTACGCAATCTTTCAACGTCGCGTGCGACTCGCTATGCGTGTGGAACGTCAACGCCACAAGCAGCGGCATATAGGCCGCTATGAGGATGTAAGGTGCTATGTGGCGCAGGGTTTTCATCGCGAGGTATAACGACGCGTCCGTCGATTTATTGTGCGGAGTGGAATCAAAATTTCAAAATCGATTACAAGTGCAATAAACAATTGTTGTTCTCGTTATTAGGTTTTCGATAATCACGATCACTATGGACATAGAACGCATAAAACAGATGGAACAACGGCTCGACCGGGCGACGGCGGCCGTGGAGGCACTGGAAGCGGCAATAGAACAATACAGCGCTGTAAGCGAGGACATTGCATCGCTCGACACCTATCTCGGCAGTCCCGAATGGCACGCCGACCGCGACGACGACGAGGCCGGCCGCCTGCCCAAGGAGCTACGACGCGGCGTGCTCAGCGAGGACGCCATCTGGAACCTTCTCGAACGCCACCGTGAACTACAAAAACAAATGCTATAACCGTATGAAACACAGCAGAATCAAAATATGGCTATTCGTCGTCCTGCTGGCGATTGCCGGGACGACGGCGCTGGCCTGCAGCGACAAGAAAGACACGCTTGCGGTAGGGCCAACCGTAGAACGCATCGAGCAGAGAGGCAAGTTGCTGATTGGCACCACGGGCGACTACCGGCCGCTGTCGTTCCGCGAGCCGGAGACAGGCGAATACTGGGGCTTCGGCATCGAGCTGGCCGAGGCAATAGCCGCAAAAATGGGCGTGGCGGTGGAATTCGTTTCCACCTCGTGGCCCACCCTGACTGCCGACGTGCAGGCAGAACCGCAGATGTTCGATATGGCTATGGGCGGCATCACCATCACCGAGGCGCGCTGCGCCACGATGCTGATGAGCGAAGGCTACCTGGCCAACGGCAAGACCATCCTCTGCCGCGTAGAGGATACCGCACGATTCCGCTCGCTTGCGGACATCGACCGTCCTGAGGTGCGCGTGATGGTCAACCCCGGCGGCCTAAACGAGCAGTTCGCCCGCCAGCACCTCACCCACGCTACACTCATCGTCCACCCCAACAATGAAGAGATTCCCTCGCTTATCGCCATTGGCGAGGCCGACGTGATGATCACCGAAATAACTGAAGCCCCCTACTATGTGCAGACCGACCCGCGTCTGGCGGCACCGCTGCTCGGCACGCCATTCACCCACGGCGAAATCGGCGTACTGATGCGCAGCGGACAAGACGACCTGCTGGCCCTCGTCAACAGCATCATCCGCCAGATGAAAGCCGACGGCACCCTCCGCCAGCTGACCGAAAAATACGGCCTGGTATATGCCTACTGAAGTTGCAATAGTATTACAAAACTCGGGACAATCAGGATGCTTTTTCCTGTAGGAATTGAAGATATGTCAGAATCTTTTGACTTTCTAAGTGACGCATAAATAATTCCATATAATCCCAATCGGGGTTGCCGGAAGAGGTTGCCGGAAGAGAGATTATCTCCTTTGCCAAACGTTGGGCATTACGCTTGTAACTGGGATTTAAGGCCTGCTTCTTTGAGGAGTTCGTAGACCCAAAGGTCGGTGGAGGCTTCTATCTTGGACACAAATCAACCTTTCTTCTCCTTTTCAAGACGTATTTCCCAAAGGGTCTTGCCGTGGTAGCTGAAGTATTTGGGGCCTTGGTAGCTCTCGCTGGAGTTGTGCATATTTTCAGGTAGAAATGTACCGCAGAAGGCGGAGAGGCTCCACAGGCGACCTTCGTACTCGACCTTGTTTTTACCCGCCACTTTGACTTCGAGGTTCTGCGCATCAAAGGTAACTGTGTCGCCGACGGTGAGGCCTACCATACTGAAATCAAATGGAGGACGTTGCTCTTTTTTGGCTTTCTTCTCTTTGGGGTTATCGTTTGGCAAAGCAGGATATATCTGATGGGGCTTGCCATCCTCATACCGCATAATTACAGCGTCGTCGATGATTTTGGCCAAATCAAGCAATATATTGAGAGCCTGTGCGGGTTCGACATTGAAAAACTCACGATTCTGGCGGATGCGAAGGTCCGTAAGACGGTCGATTTGCCGATGGATATTGCTTTCTACATCAGCATATTTGGCAGTCTGCATTGTGGCATAAATTTCGAATGGCAGCGGCACGGCGGTGTTGTCGAGTTCCTTGCTACGGACATCGACAGGTCGTGAGCTTTTGCCAATCTTCACCCAATCCTCTCGGAAACTGGGGTTGGTGAGGATGTATACGAAGCCCGACCTCTGTTCTGTGGCATCTGGTGTATGTATGGATTTACGCATAGGCTATTGTATTTTGTTAATCAGTTCATTGGCGGGCATTTCCATCTATCATCTGAAAGCGAAAACGAGATGGAAATCTGTTCAAGTTACGTCTCACCTGTTCATTTAAACGTTTGGTCTCCACGCCATACAAGGTGGCAATATCGCGGTCAACAATAACCTGCACACCTCGAATGGTGAAAATCATATCCTCTATCTGCCTAACTGTCAATGGCTGGTCGCAATTTGCGACCACCTCCCTGCTTAACGGTGCAACAGTCTTTATATCAACACTATTCTTCCTTGCCATATCGATGTATCGGCTTCAAAAACAAATGCAAAAGTACACATTTCCTGCGATATTGCAAAATAAAATTATTACGGTTCTCCGAGGTATTGGAAAATCAGCAGGGCTTGAGCCACGGGGTCTGTCCTTTTGGTTCATTGAAAAAAAAATTTTTCACGTCGCAATTTTTTTGTATTTTTGCATCCTTAAAACATACCCTATGGCAACAAAAAAAATTCGATGACTGAGACAGACGTTTCTTTGTGCGACAACTTCAAGTCAATCAAACAAGAAATATTCAATCCCAAATACCACCGCAAGCCCATAGATCACAACATCCATAGCCTCATCAAGGCACTTAACAAATACGTTGAAAGAAATCTTGAAAAAAACTGACTGAAACTATGACCGACCGTATGACACCCGAGCAGCGGCACCGATGTATGTCGCACATACGCAGCAAGGCCACGAAGCCCGAGCTGACGGTAAGGCGTTGGTTGTGGGGCCACGGGTACCGTTACCGGCTGAATGTGAAGTCGGTACCCGGCAAGCCCGACATTGTTTTGCGGACGTACAGGACGGCGATTTTCGTCAATGGGTGCTTCTGGCACGGGCACGGCGTGCAGCTAGAGGCTGCAAAAGCTGAAAGTTCAAAGTCGAAAGTTGAAAATCATCCAAGTGCGGCAACCGAATCTCAAAATTCTGTCTTAAATCTTCAATTTCAAAACTCCGCCTGCTGCAAGATTCCGCAGACAAACAGGGCGTTCTGGGTAGAGAAAATCAGACGCAACCAGCAGCGCGACCAGCGCAACTACCGTCTGCTGCAAGAGAATGGGTGGCAGGTGGTCGTCGTCTGGGAATGCCAGCTAAAGCCTGACAAAATCGAACGCACGATGCGCGAGGTGGAACTGCTGCTGAACGACAACCTGTTGCGGCTGTACAAGAAACACGTTCCAGCCCCGTACTCAACAGAAGAAGAGACATCCCTGCCTATGGCTGCCGAAGACGGTGGCGAAAACCTTAAAAAGTGAAATCAACTTTCTGGACGCCGTTGCCGTAGATGGTTTTGAAGTCGTCGCGCATCGAAACGACATAATAGCCAGCCTGGTGCCAACGCTCTGCCAGCTGGAGGGCCTTCTCGCGGTTGGCGTGGTCGCGGGCCTCGTCGTCTGCGATGAGCATTATGGCCATCGATCGGAGGTTGTTGCTGAGGCAGTAGTTGTGCATAGCCGCATCGCCGCCGCTATTGCCGAACGAAAGGACCGGCACCTTGCCGATTTCCTGATTAATCTGCAGCACTTTGTTGGTCTTCAAGTTTTTGATAACCAGCTCGTCGGTGCGGACAATTTCCTCCTCGCGACCCATAGTGTAGGTGACACCTTCCTCGGTTCCCTGGCTGGTGGAGCGGAGCTTGACGTCCATACCAATGACGCGGTTGGGTTCGATGCCAAGGGGTTCGACCAGCGCGCGACAGATGAAGCGGTCGGAGCCCGAAACGACGTAGTAGGTAAAACCATTGTCCTCAAGATACTCAAATACCTCGAGCATAGGCTGATAGAAGCTCTGTCCGTATGTCATACCGGTGAAGCCGTTGGCGGGCTTGGCGGCATAGGCCTTGACGTAGGCGTCGAATTCGGCGATGGTCATTCCGGCATAGGCTTTGGCGGCCGCGCGAGCGTGAATCATATCGAAATGGTCAGGCAGAGGGGTGCCATTGCGGACAAAATCGCGTATCTGCTGAGCGGCGAGGCGGACGCTGTCGGGGGCGTGGTTGCCGTAGGCTGTATCTTCCAAAACACGGTATTCCAGCAGGTTATATTCGAAATAAGTGGGATAGAGTTCTCCGACGAAGGTGCCGTCCATATCGAAGGTAGCGATGCGGTCCTTCGGCGGAATATAGTTGGGCGACTGGGGATTGGTGACATCCTCGACATATTCTTGCAAAGCAGTAAGGGCTTCGCAGTTGTTCCACGAGGCAAAATACTGTTTCTGAGGTTTCAAAGGCTCCTCTTTACCGCATCCGACTAGGATGACGACAACCGAGAGCAGGACAAGGAATATTCTTTTCTTCATTATTCGATTCGTTTTTTATTTCAACCATCCAATAACGCCCGACTCGTTTGTTTATTGTCAAGGGGACTTGAAAAGTTTAGGGCTAAGGAGACTTTTGTCCTTAGCCCTAAACCAATCTTTAACTTCAGAAAGGCTTACTGCCCCATTCCCATTGGCGTTTCAGACGCACCCTGGCGGGCTTTGCTTTCGAGTTCCATCTTGCCGATGCGCCAGGTGAGGCCGAGGCTGATGAAGCGCGAATCAAAACGCTGCTTGCCAGTGGTCTGGTACTGCGGCGCGGTGGTGTTGCTACCCCACTGGGCCATACCAAAGATGTCGTTGACATTCAGGTAGACCGACATACGGCGGTCGAAGAAATCGCTGCTGACACCGAAGTCGAAGCCGCGGTTGGCCACCGTCTCGCTGTAGAGGGCTATGCTCGGCGAACGGTAGTGGGCGTTGGCAAAGACCTCGAGTTTGTTCCACAGCTTGGCCCACAGGTTGAGGCGGGCGCTGTAGCTCACCTTACTGTCGCTGAAGCCGTTGTAGTCGTAGCCATAGTTCCACACCGAGGCGTTGAAGCGGATATTGAAGAAGCCCGTCGGGCGGTAGGTGGCGCTGAGTTCAAGTCCCTCGGTGTGCGAGGAACCAATGTTGACGGGATAGGAGTAGTTGACCAAGTAGGGACCCAGGACGGGGTCGACCGTAGCGGCCGTCATCATTCCCCGCTCGTCGGTATTGGCACGGAAGTAGGCTTTTGCTCCGATATTACCAAACTTCATAATGTACTTGTTGAAGTTGGCCTCGAGGTTGTGCGAGAACGAATTCCGCAGGTTGGGGTTGCCGGTGATAAAGCTGTAGTCGCTGTAGTTGCGGAACAGCGTGTAGTCGGCCCAGTCCTGACTGTAACTGAAGCGGCGTGTATAGCTGAGGCTGTAGCTCTCGAAAGTCTTTGTCTGGTAGCTGAGGTGGATGCTGGGCACCAGGCCGGGGAACGACTCTTCGGCATCCATCTTGTCGCTAACCGAGTGATGTTCCATTGTGGCGTTGCCAAAGGCATCCTCGAAGCGCAATCCCAGCTTGGTGGTGAAGCCGCCCCAGCGTTTCTGGACGGTGGCATAGATGGCAGGAGTAAAAATATTGGCCTGTACCACATTTGAGCGATAGGCCATATTGCTCCAATCGCCCGATGGCAGCAGGCTGTCGAGGGTCTCATTCTCATAATAACGTCCATATCCCAATTCGCCGCCAGTTTCGAGTTCGAAGCCACTCTTGAAAGGATGCGTGTAGTTGACGCTCAGCTGTCCGGAGACGTTGTAGGTCGAAGCCTCCATATGGCGCTGGAAGTCGGCGATCGAAGCGGAACGGTAGTAGCGCCAGTCGTCGCTGTAGCCGCTGTTGGAGTAGTAACTGCCGTTGATGCTGACGCTCACCTTGCGCCCCGTGGTGTCGAAGCGGTGCTCGTACCAGGCACCACCATAGGCGCCGTGGCTGAAGCCATTGTTCAGCGTGGTGTCAATATATCCCATATCGACGCGCGTGGGGTTGTACTCATAGTACTGATAGTCATTATAGAACGAGTTGCGATCCCAATAAGGATAGGCGCCGGCCCAAGCCATCAGGTTGGTCATACTGTCGATACGCCAGTTGACGTTGAGGCCTGCATAGCCGCCCCAGTAGGGCATACGGTTCTTGTTGTCAAAACTTTGGAAGCGACTGGTATCGCCGTTGTCGTCGAGCAGCGTGCTGGTGCCATCGCTGTAAGACTTTTGCATACCATAGTTGCCGCTGAGGTAGAGGTTCAGGTCCACCTTCTCGTTTGCCCACACATAGCTGACCCAAGGGGATACGGCAGGCGTCGTGGTGCCGCGCACGCCGATGCAAAGCAGCTCATTGCGTTTGATTTTCTGGTTGGTGATGATGTTGATGACACCGCCGCTGGTCGAGTAGCGCGCCGAGGGGTTGGTGATAACCTCGATGCGGTCGATGGCGTTGGCGGGCAGCTGCTTGATGTACTGCTTCAGGGCTTCGGCGTTCATATTGCTCGGGCGGTCGTTGATCCAGATCTCCACGCTGCTGACGCCGCGCAGGGTGATGTTGCCCTCGGCGTCGACCTCAACGCCAGGCGCGTTCTGCAGGGCGTCGCTGGCGGTGCCGTTCTGGACAGAGGGGTCCTCGGTGGTGTTGTACATATTCTTCTCGCCGTCAACGGCATAGAGCGGTTTCTTGGCGGTGACGGTGACGGCGTCGAGCACCGTCGAGGCGCGTTTCAGGCTGAGCTTGCCAAGGTCGAGCGGCGACGCGGAGCCAGCCACCTGCACAGTCTGCCAGAAAGGCTCGAAGCCGACGTAGGAGATGCGCATCAGGTAGTCGCCTTTGGCCACCTGCTTGAAGACGAACTTGCCTTTGTCGTCGGTGGTGGCACCGTAGGCGAACGACGAGTCCTGTGCCTTGAGCAGCACGCAGTTGCAATATAGCACCGGTTTGCCGTCGGCGCCGTCGGCCACAGTGCCCTTTATCTGGGTTTGGGCACTCGACACAAGGCTGCCGACAAGATAAACGACTATTGCTATGATTTTTATTAACTTACCATTCATTTTACAAAATTGTTTTATCTGTTCTTTTCTATTAGACGTTTCAGAGAAGCGAAATCTTACAAGTGTCTCGCATTTTTTTCACACATATTGCTTCAAGTCGTCGAGCGTCATCCCCAGCACGCTGAGTCTCTGCACAAAAGCAGGCAGCTCCTCGTCGAGGAATTCTTTGCGCTGCAGCTGCAGGATGCGCTCTTTTGCATCGGGGGCGACGAAATAGCCCACGCCGCGACGGTTGTAGATGATTTCGGCCTGCTGCAGGTGGTCGAACGAGCGCATCACCGTGTTGGGGTTCACGCCCAGCTGGATGGCGACGTCGCGCACACTCGGTATGCGGTCGTCACCATTCCACTGGCCGCCCACAATACGCTCGCACAGCGTATCGGCAATCTGCTGATATATTGGTTTTTGCTTTTTAAAGTCCATAGTTGTATGTTTTAAACTTTAATTGAATTTCACTGCCGTTCCGTAGACCAGCACTTCGGCGGCCTGAGCCATAATGGACGACGTGGTGTAGCGGACGCCGATGACGGCATCGGCGCCCATACGACGGGCCTGTTCCACCATACGTTCGGTGGCCTTGCTGCGCGCCTTTTCCATCATATCGGTATACGAGCGGAGCTCGCCACCAACAATGTTCTTGATGCTCTGACCGAAGTCGCTGAAAACGTTTTTCGACTGAATGGTGCTGCCGGTAACGACGCCCAGTGCACGATAATTTCCCTGAATATTTTCTATTGTGTAAAGTTCTATAATTGTTTTATTTTTAAAACCTTAACCTTGACCTTAACGTTAACTTCAGAATGATTTCAGCAATCCGTGATGCGTCAGCCGGTTAAGGTTAAGGTTAAAGTTAACGTTATTAATTAATACTGCATTTTCTTAAGTCTGCGATAGGTGAAGAAGCACATCACGGCTGTGAAGAGGAGCTCGAAGCAGAGATTAGACCAGAACATCAGGTTGTACAGGAAGCGTTCGTCCTTGCCTTCAAACCATTTGGCAAACCGCTCGACCCAGTCGAAATCCCAGTCCAGATGAATCATTATCGGCGCGATTACCACCATCGCGACAAAGCCTATCAGCATCAGCCAAAGGATAGTCTTGATGAACTTGTTTTTCTTGAAAATTGTGTTGGTGAAGAGGAATATCGACGACGTAGATATGACACCGGCACAGAACAGGACTGCGCCGCGAAACCCGAAGAAGGTGGGGAAACCGAAAGTCGATGCATACAGATCAGCGTTCCACAGAAATTCATTGTAGGGGCCGAAAGGCAGTATGGTGAGCAACGTGTCGACAGCGCACGAGCCGACGAAGACCGCCAACGGACTGACAACGAAGCTATAGAGCAGCATACTCCAGAACTTCTCGCACAGCGAGGCGGGCAGCATAGCGAAATAGTTGCCCTTGCCCTGCAGGTTGCAGCTGCCGTAGATTTTCAGCGGCGCAATGATGGCAGCAAGATAGACCAAAAAATTAATTAAACGCAAACGCACAAAAGGCGAACTGTCGTCGTCGCCCATACCGATGGCGACCTCCAGCATCCATAGCATAGCCGGCACCAGCATAATGATAAGCAGACTCAGTCCGTAAAGGTTGTATGCACTGTGGAAATCACGAACCACAACTTTTTTGAAACGATTGAAATCGAAATTTTTCATTTTATGATGATTTTTTGTTCGAAGTTTATTCAAAAATGTTTTTAACCATAGCGCTGTTTGTCAGTACGGCGTTGAAAAGGGCCTCGATGTTCAGCTGGCGCTCGCCCAGGCCGTTGTTGACCAGCACGTTGAGGTAGCCGCCGGGCATCATCTCGCTGTAGAGGGCGTCGGGGCGCTGCTGGCCGCCGTACTCGAAATAGAGCTTCTGCGTGATGCGATCCACCGGCGCATTCAGCAGCACGCTGTTGCTCGACAGGATGATGATGGGGTCGATCAGGTTCTCGACGTCTTTCACCTGGTGGGTCGAGATGATGATGGTCTGCTCGGCGCCGATGCGCTCGGTCAGGATGCGGCGGAAGTCGGCCTTCGAGGGGATGTCCAGCCCGTTGGTCGGCTCGTCCAGCAGCAGGTAGTCCGTGTTCAGCGCCAGTGCGCAGGCCAGCAGCGACTTCTTCTGCTGTCCGAAGCTCATCTCCTTGAACTTGCGCAGCGGGTCCACCTTCAGTTCGGCCGACAGGCGGTGCAGCTCGTCGCCGCTGTGCTTGGGGTAGAACACCGCCAGGTCGCGGAAGAAGCTGTCGGGCGTCGCGCTGTCGGGCAGCGGCACCTCGTCGGGCAGCAGGAAGATGTTCTGCAGGAACTCCGACTGACGGTCGAAGCTCGTGTAGTCGTCCACCGTGCAGCTGCCGGCCGTGGGGCGCAGCAGGCCGCTGATCACCTTTAGCAGGGTGGTCTTTCCCACCCCGTTTTCGCCCAGCAGGCCATAGATGGCACCCTTCTGGAACTGCAGATTGATGTTGTCGAAAACGTGCGTCGTCTTGTACGCAAACGAGAAATCTTTAATGTCAATCATTTTTTGATAAGTTTAATTATTTGTTTATTTTTCTATTTTTCAATTCGTTGTACGATTATTTTACTACTGTATTAGTTCATTAGTACACTGCAAAAGTACTACAATTTTTGAAACCACCAAAATTTTTAACAAAAAAATTAAAATTTTTGTGGAAAAAGATGATTTAGATTATTATTAAATGTACGATACAGCTTGTTTTTTTCAGTTTGGGATTGCGGATGCGACACACCCCGCCCTTCGGGCACCCCTCTCCGAGAGGGGATGGCTACGCAGT
>R22__coassemble_1263_pt1 | contig 13157 bp, 11 predicted proteins | sample R22__metabat2_high_PE_041 | metagenome-assembled genome bin R22 | reverse complement strand
ATTCGGGCCTGTCTATGCAAAACAAAAATCTTATTAACAACAATTTAATTCGCTCGATTTGAACGACATCCGTCCAAAATAATTAATTCTTGCCGTTAAACTTATTTGTTTCGTTTTTTTTTCGTAACTTTGCAGCAAATAACAATTAGTCAAAAATAAATTTAATGTATTATGTTAGTAGAAGTTAATGACCAAAATTTCGCTGAAGTTAAGACTTCAAACCTCCCTGTTATGATGGATATCGGAGCAACCTGGTGCGGCCCCTGCAAGGCTCTTGCTCCCATCGTCGAGGAAATCGCCGCCGAATATGAAGGTAAAGCTATGGTCTGCAAGGTCGATGCCGACGAATCGCCCGCCATCTCGAGCGAATTCCGCGTCCGCAGCGTTCCCACGGTGCTTTTCATCAAAAACGGCACCGTCGTCGACAAGTCGGTCGGCCTCGTCGCCAAAGAAACACTCACCGGCAAACTCAACGCTATCCTCTAAAAAAAACGTCATTACGCCACCCGTGCTTGCAGAGTTGGAAAAATATAAATCCTTGGATTTCTTTGCCAAGCAAGTGGTAGAGGGATTTATTACGGGGCTCCACAAGAGCCCCTTTCACGGTTTTTCGGTCGAGTTTGCCGAGCATCGGCTCTACAATGCCGGCGAATCGACGCGCAATATCGACTGGAAGCTCTTTGCCCGCACCGACAAGCTGTTTGTCAAGCGGTTCGAGGAGGAAACCAACCTCCGCTGCCAGATTCTGATAGACAAGTCTTCTTCGATGTATTTCCCTCTAGAACGTCACGGGATTTTCGAACAGCCCAACAAGCTCACCTTCTCGGTCTACGGCGCAGCTCTCATCATCGAACTGCTTCTGCGTCAGCGTGATGCTTTCGGCATTACCCTTTTTTCCGATTCCATCGAACTCCAGACCGAAGTGCGCTCCAGCGCTGTCCACCAGCGCTATCTCGAATCGCTGCTCGAACAGCTCATCCGGCCTGTCAAACGCGAAGATATCCAGCTGCGTGGCAGCAATATAGCCGAAACCATACACCTGCTTGCCGAAAAAATGAAACGCCGCTCGCTGGTGGTAATCTTCACCGATGCCTTTGTCGGCGACGACAAACAGGAGCCGCTCTTCGATGCCCTGCGCCATCTCCGCCACTGTAAACACGAAGTGCTGCTGTTTCACACCTACGACCGCGACAAGGAGCTGCAGCTGAACTATGGCAACAAGCCGTACTGGTTTATCGATATGGAGACGGGCAAGCGCGTGAAGGCTTTCCCCAACGAGATTGCGTCGAAATACAAGGAGACTATGCTCCGTCAGACAGAGCAGGTCAAACGCCACGCTATGCAGTACAGGATTGACTATGTGCCTGTCGACATCAACCAGGGTTTCGACCAGGTGATGCAACCCTATTTCTTAAAACGGTCTAAACATTTTTAATTGTGAATAGTGAATTGTGAGCAGTGACCAGTGAAACGAATGCGCTTATATCACAGATTGCAGGTCACTGGACTTTAATAAATTAAATAATATGAAAGCTAAAGCATTGTTTTTTATGGCAGCGGCGCTGGTTGTGGCGACAAGCTGCGAAAGGACTGAAAAAGACCCTTACGATGGTATGACGCGCTATACGGTGCTGGGCAAAGTGCCCTCGCTGGCTGCCAATATGATTGCCACTGCCACTGTTTATGAATATAACGCACAGGATTTGAGGATAGACAGCAGCGTCATTAGCGACCCCAGTAGCGGAACAAAATACATTTTTCCTGCCAACGATAGCTCTACGCATTTGAAAGTCAAACTTATATCGAAAGAAAACACTTTCCGTTGGGGCGACACTATCATCTATCTTGTGCCCCAGAAAAACGTCGATGTCACCATTTCGGTCACATCACCGATCCGATTCACTGAACCCAAACCGGAGGATTACCAATGATACACAGTTTCAGACTATTAACCCTTGCCGCCATCGTCTTGCTTCTTGCCTCTTGTTCCAAACGCGAAGGTGTGCTCGACAAAAAGAACCGCATCGAAGCGGTCTATGCCGAAGAACGTCATTATCAGGACAATAACCTGTACCACAACTCGGGAAGCTACGTCGAGGAAGACTGGCACTGGGACGGAAACGAGATGTACCGCATCGACTATCGCGGCGAGCATCCCTATTCCGAGAACTTCTTCTATGGCAGCCACCGCCAACTACAGCGCACCACGGTGCCGGCATACGACATACGGTCCGAGTTCTTCTACGACGGCCGCCAGCTCGAACATATCGATTACTATCGCGACGACGACAAGTATTTGACCGTGACCTTCTTGCACGACGACGACCTCCTGACGGAAATCGACTGCCAATATTATCACCAGACGACCGAGGCTGACAGCCAGGTTGTCGCCATCCTGCATCAGCACAACCCCATCGCCGCTCTGCTCGGAGCCGAAGTGCATAGCAAACTTGAAGCAGAGAATGCCAAACGCCTCGCTGCTCAATGCAAACGTGGTGCAAGCTCGATGCTGACTCGCTATGAGCTGACTTGGGACGACGACAATGTGTCGACAATCCGCTGCATCGACGCCGACGGCACTCGCAACATACAGCTCACCTACGACGACAAGCGGAATCCCTACAGGCAACTCTTTGGCTATCGTGAACTCACCGACCCTCTGTTCGGTTTCGAAATGCTCTCCGAAAACAACATCACCTCGATTCGTATGCCATACGGCCGCAACGACAACCAGCTGTTCACCTACCGCTACGATTACGACGGCGACTATCCGACGACGCGCACACTCACATATTCATACCCGACAATAAACAGCGTCACCTTCGAAAGCGTCACCTACAAATACGAAAAAGACGAAAAATTCGTTTATGTGGAGTAGTGAATTGTGATTAGTGACCAGTGACAGATGACACGAATAATGTCAAGTGATTTCAATTTTCAATTCTCAATTTTCAACTTCCGTGCCTGTCTTTGAAGCATCATCAATAAACACCGTTGCCATTCATCGTGTCGGCAACAAAGAAACCTCAGAAGGATACATCCTTTCGGACAAGCCTGCCAAGCTCAGCGAAGCCCTGCAGGACTTGCTCATAAACTATTTTATCTCGCCCTTCAAAGTCGAGGAATATTATCATCTCTACGACGACACAAACCTCGAACTCAACGAAATATATCAGGCTGCCAGCCGTGTGTTCGACGAACCCGACAGCCTGATCGAAGTGTCGCGCAGCATCGCAAAGCACCTCTACGATTCTTCCACGCATCCCAATATAAAAAGCGGCGACCTCTTTGTCGTCTATTTTTCTCAATGCCAGATCAACGGAGAGGATACCCAAGCAATCGGCATCTTCAAGTCCGAAAACAAGTCGCAGTTCCTCAAGGTGCTTCACGACGAGGAGGAGTGGAGCCGTGAGAGCGGCAACGAGTCGGCATCAGCCATTTTCCGGATGGACATCGACAAAGGCATCGACATCAACAAGCTGGACAAGGGCGCGCTGGTTTTTAACCTCGAGCGCGACAAAGGCTTCATTGTGAGTGTTGTAGACACTACCAACCGCAGTCAGGACGATGTCTATTGGAAGGATACCTTTCTGCATATTTGCCAGCGTCAGGACGAATACTACAATACGCACCAGGTGATGCAGGCCTACAAGAAGTTCGTCACCGACGAGCTGCCCCAGCAATACGAAGTCAGCAAGGCCGACCAGGCCGACCTGCTGAACCGTAGCGTCTCTTTTTTCAAGCAAAACGACAGCTTCGATATGGACGACTTCGCGCGCGACGTCATCGGCCAGCCCGAAGTCATCGACAGCTTCAAGCAATACCGCGAGCAGTACGAGCAGGAGAACGACGTTCAGCTGCCCGAAACATTCGGCATCAGCGAAGGCGCTGTCAAGAAGCAGGCACGCTCATATCGCAGCGTCATCAAGCTCGACAAGAACTTCCACATCTACGTCCACGGCGACCGCAAACTCATAGAGCAAGGCGAAGACGAAAAAGGCAAGTTCTATAAAGTATACTACAACGAAGAAAGCTGATGACTAATGCGTTAGTAGTTGACGCAGTCATATAAACTTTCATCTTTAAAGTGATTTCAATTTTCAATTCTCAATATGAAACGTTTCTCTTTAATTTTTTCAATCCTAATGATTATGACAATCGGATGCAAGTCGCACAAAGACAGCGTGGTCAACGCACAACCCGAATTCAACCCCGACGTGGTTTGGCAGCTCTCCGATATCCGCGGCAAGGAGGTGACCTTCCTCGACGGCCAGAAGAAAATCAATATCCAGATCAACACTGAAGCCGGCACCTTCAGCGGCAACAGCGGCTGCAACCGCTATTTCGGCAACTTCAAGGACCTTGGCAACGGCAAAATGGTCCTTTCGGGATTCAACGGCACAAAGATGGCCTGTCCTGAAGCATTCCACAAAATGGAAAACAACTACCTGCAGCTCCTGCGCCGCTGCGACGGCTATCGCCTTTCCGAATACACCCTCCAACTTCTCCAAGACGACAAAGTCCTCCTCACCTTCGAAAAAACAATGGAAGGTGACAAGTGAATTGTGAATAGTGAAGTGATTTTAATTATTAATTTTTAATTATTAATTATATGGATCGCCGCACTTTTTTTGTCGATGTTCTTCTTCCCCTGCATCTGCCCGGCACCTACACCTATCGCGTCCCCTTCGAATACAACGACGCCATCAGGGTGGGGCAGAGGGTCGTCGTCCAGTTCGGCAACAAGCGGCTCTATTCCGCCCTCGTCCGGCGCATCCACGAAGAGGTACCCAAATACACCACCAAGTATGTCCTCTCCATCCTCGACCTCCAACCCATCGTCTCCGAACGCCAGTTCCTCTTCTGGGAATGGATGGCATCCTACTATATGTGCTACCCCGGCGACGTGATGGCCGTCGCCATCCCGTCCGCCTTCCGCCTCTCCAGCGAGTCCTTCATCGTCGTCCATCCCGATTTCGCCGGCGAATACAGCGATCTGGGCGAAGAGGAAATCAAAATCCTCGACGTCCTCTCGCGCAAAGGCCGACTTGAAATAGGAGAAATTGGCGAAATAACGGGCTATCAAAAAGTTATGCCGCTCGTCAAGTCGATGATCGAACGACACATCATCTTGATGGACGAAGAACTCAAGCAGCGCTATTCGCCTCGCCGCACCGCCTATCTTGCACTCTCCGAAACCTATCGTGATGAGGCCGAACTCAAGGCCCTCTTCTCCTCCCTCGAACAGAAAGCCGCCAACGCCAAGCAGCTCTTTGCCCTGATGCATTTCCTGCAGCTAAGCTCCTTCGGAAAAAACGAAGTCAAAAAAGCCACCTTGCTGGAAAACAAAGAAATATCCACCTCTTCTGTCGACACATTGATAAAAAAAGGAGTTTTCCGCTGCGTCGAAAAGGAAGTCAGCCGGCTCCAAGTCTTCGATGCCGTCACCGACATCGACACCATTCGCCTCAACGACGAACAGCAAAAAGCCCTCGCCGCACTCCAGACCTCAACCCAGCCTGTCAGCCTCCTCTTTGGCGTCACATCCAGTGGCAAGACCGAAGTCTACATCCGTCTCATCGACAGTGTTTTGCGCAGTGGTAAGCAGGTTCTTTTCCTTCTGCCCGAAATCGCCCTCACAGCCCAGATCATCAACCGCCTCCGTCGCTATTTCGGCAGCACCGTCGGCGTCTACCATTCGCGCTTCAACACGCAGGAACGTGCCGAAGTCTGGCAACGCACCGCCGACCCCGGCGAACAAGGGTTCCGGCTCCTTCTCGGCGCTCGCTCCGCACTTTTCCTGCCCTTCTACGACCTCGGCCTCGTCATCGTCGACGAAGAACACGACAGCAGCTACAAGCAGGCCGATCCCGCGCCACGCTACAACGCGCGCGACAGCGCCATCTATCTGGCCCGCTCCTGGAACGCGCACACCGTCCTCGGCTCCGCAACCCCCTCCGTCGAAACCTTCTTCAACGCCCAAAACGGCAAATACGGCTACGCCGAAATCAAGCATCGCTACGGAGGCATACAGATGCCCGAAGTGCTTTGTGTCGATATGAAAGACGCACACAAAAAGGGAGAAGTGCAGACCAACTTCTCGCAGTTTCTCCTGACCCACATCAAAGAGGCCCTCCAGAACCACGAGCAGGTCATCCTTTTCCAGAACCGGCGCGGATTCTCACTCAGGCTCGAATGCGACGTCTGCCACTGGATACCGCAGTGCCAGCACTGCGACGTCTCGCTAGTCTACCACAAGGCCACCAACAGCCTCCGCTGCCACTATTGCGGCTACTCCATACCCGTCCCCTCCGAATGCCCAGCCTGCCATTCCTCGTCGCTCCGAATGCGAGGCTTCGGCACCGAACGCATCGAAGACGACCTCGCCGTCCTCTTCCCCCAGGCGCGCATAGCACGTATGGATCTCGACTCCACTTCGCAGAAAAACAAGTATATAGAAATTCTCAACAATTTCGACGAACACCGCATCGATATCCTTGTCGGCACACAGATGGTCACCAAGGGACTCGACTTCGACAACGTCAGCGTCGTCGGAATCCTCTCCGCCGACAACCTCATTTCCTATCCCGATTTCCGCTCCTACGAGCGCAGCTTCCAGCAGATGACACAAGTCAGCGGTCGCGCCGGACGACGCGGACGGCAGGGCAAGGTCATCATCCAGACCTACCAGCCCTACCATCAGGCCATCCGCGACGCAATGGACAACAACTACGACTCGATCTACAAAAGCCAGATCGTCGAACGGCGTGTCTTTAAATATCCTCCCTACTATCGCCTAATCGTCATCACCCTCCGCCACGCCGACCAAAATCTCGTCAACGAAGCCGCCGCTGCACTCGCCGCCCAGCTGCGCACCCTCTTCGCCAACCGCGTCGTCGGACCCGAATACCCCAACGTCGCCCGCATTCGCAACCTCTACAACAAACGCATAATGCTGCGTTTCGCCGCAGGCGAAGCCATCAGCCAAGCCAAACAGCTCATCCTCAACGCCCGCGACCAACTCCTCAGCCAAAAGAAATTCAGCCGCATACAAATCCTTTTCGACGTCGACCCCCAGTAACGCCCGCAAACCAACTTTTGATAATTATTATTTCTCAAATCAAACTTTTCATCAAATGCGAACAGAAAACCTTAACCTTAACTGGTTGACGCGTTTTTATTTGCAGGAAATATTCTGAAGTAAAACTTGAAGAACACATTTTCACATTTGAACAGTAACATTCGCGCTTTCTGCGGAATAATTTCAAATAAATTTTTGCAGAATAAAAAAAATGCATACCTTTGCACATTATAACACAAATACACATCCTATGCCTATTCGACATAAAATATTAAACACCAACATTTTACCCACACCCCCAGATAAAAATTTGATATTCGCTTATCAAAGGCGAACTATGATATACACAGAAACGGACAGCATCATTGAAAGATGAATGTTGCCCGTTTTTTTTAATCGTATGTAAATGTTGACCATTGAGCCGCAATGCGCTCTATTCACAATTCACACATTAACAGAATATTATTAATAAACAAATCCATAAAACAATGAAAAAATCATTAATTATCGGTTCGATGCTGCTCTGCGGCATTATGATGTGCAACGTTGCAAATGCGCAAAGCAAGGATGAGTTGAAGAAAATCCGAAAAGAACGTGAAGCCATTGCTAAAATGACCAGCGACGAGCTGGACGACAAAGTGTCGAAAACAGCACGCAAGGAAGCCGAAAAGCTTGAGAATGAGGGCTGGAAGGCTTCGCCTGGTTCGCTGCCGCTGGAGCGTCAGTTAGACCGTTCGTACAATATGCAGTACGAGTTTGACGACAACCTGATGCCCAAATACATAATGGGCGAGGCAAGCAGTGTGGGCACTGCCTACGATGCGGCGAAGATGCAGGCTATGACGCTGGCGAAACAGGAGCTGGCAGGTATGGTGGCAACGGAGATTACGGCACTTGTCGAGGACAAGGTGGAGAACAACCAGCTTTCGGACGAAGAGGCTCAGTCGCTGGTGCAGGCAGTCACTACGGGCAACCAGCTCATTTCGCAAAGCATAGGACGCGTGCTGCCCGTTATCGAAATCTATCGCGACAAAGGCAAGAACAAGGAAGTGCTCGTCCGCGTGGCTTATCGTACCGACCTCATTATGAAGAAAGCCAAGGAGATAGTCCGCAAGGAGATCGAGAAGAACGGCGGCAATGCCGACAAGGTTGACGAAATGTTCGGCGAATAGCGATGAAACGTTTTCTGCTATCCTTAGCCTTTGCTGCGGTCGCCTCATCTGCTGCAGCTCAGAGCATTGTACAAATCTGCGGCGAATATACATATTATCCGTCCGAAGATGTCACCCTGGCCCAAGCCAAGCAGACGGCCCTGCAACGTGCACGTCTCGAAGGACTTATCCGCGAGTTCAACGAGACGGTCTACCAGAGCAACACGTCGGTGGTAAGCAACCGCAATGGCGAGTCGAATATTGACATCTACTCGATTGGCGGCAGCGACGCCCGTGGCGAGTGGATTGAGGACACGAAGGAGCCTGAGTACAAGGTGTTTTACGAGCAGGAGATGCTGGTGGTGAACGTCAAGGTGTGCGGCAAGGCTCGCGAGGTCAAGTCGGCTAGTGTTGCTGTCGATGCCAAGGTGCTGCGCAACGGCACGCTGCCCAAGTACGAGAGCGGCGAGTTCAACGCCGGCGACGATATGTACCTCTATTTCCGTTCGCCTGTGGCGGGCTACGTGCTTGTCTATCTGCTTGACCGCGCCAGCCAGACGGTCTATTGCCTGCTGCCTTACCGCAACTCGCAGCAGGGCAATGTGCAGGTGCGTGCCGACAAAGACTATGTCTTTTTCCATCGCGACAAGCGCTACTACAACTGGCAGGAGATTGACGAGTACACCCTTACGGCCGAGAACCCCGTGGAGTGGAATGACATCTACATTCTCTTCTCGCCGCATCCATTCTACAAGGCCGCCTCGAACACCCCATCCTCCGAATATGCCCCAAAGGAACTGTCGTTCAAGGACTTTGAGAAATGGCTGGTCCGCTGCCGGACCAAGGACCCCGAACTGGTCGTCGAAAAACGGCAGGTGAAAATAAACAAATAACGAAAACGAAACTCCATTTTCCGTTAGGCGCAATATGGTAAAACATAGAATATTATTATACCTATTAATCACTTCCATAGCTTGTTCGTCAGCTTTGGCGCAGGAATACGATCCTGCACAGTGGGACTTTGAGGTCCGTGAGTTGTCGGACGATGAGGTGGAACTGCAGTTCCAATTGGCTTTGAGGGACGGCTGGCGAATCTATTCGCAGCATAGTGATCAGAACGGACCTACACCAATGAGGTTCTTTTTCAGTGAAAACACGTCATACACGCTTCTTGGCAATGTCGTAGAACCGAAAGCGGAAAAAGATTATGATGACATCTTTGGCATAAATTTGTTGTATTTTACAAACAAAGTGATATTCAGCCAACGCATACGTCGCAATACACCCAACGCTTTCAATGTCAAAGGGGCAGTGGACTATCAGTTTGTGTATAAAGGCCGTACTATATCCCCCGACCAGATAAGGTTTGTTTTCAGTGTGCCAGCGGCCGAAAACCGGATAGTTGCCAATGTTGTAGATAGGCAGAATCCGTCATCTCAAGGAAATACAACAAACAGGAATGGGGCAACAAACAAACCGTCTTTGCCGAAATCTGATACCGATAAGGATATTCCAGCCACAGGTAAGGCCGACAATAAAACATACGCCTTCGTTATTGCTAACGAAAACTATCCCGGGCGGCAGGTGCCCTATGCCCTCAACGACGGACAGATTTTTGCCACCTACTGTAACCGCACGCTCGGCATTCCGCAAAACCACATTAAAATCTTTGAGAATGCAACGGCAGGACAGATTATGGCTTGCGTGGCTTCAATCAAAAAGGCTTCGGAGGCCAATGACGGCGACATCAACATCATTTTCTACTACGCGGGTCACGCTTTTCCTGACGAGAACACGAAGGATGCCTATCTGTTGCCTGTCGATGGAGACAGTCGGTTGGTTGAGACCTGCTACAGCCTTAAGCGTCTTTACGACGAGCTGGGCAAGATAAAGACCCACCAGGTAGTCTGCTTCCTCGATGCCTGCTTCAGCGGTGCCACGCGCGAGGACGATATGCTGCTCACGGGGCGCGGCGTGGCCATCAAGCCCAAAGAAGAAACCCCGCAGGGCAACCTCATCGTCTTCACCTCCGCCAGCGGCAACGAGACGGCACACCAATACGAGGAAAAACAGCACGGCCTCTTCACCTACTATTTGCTCAAGAAGATGCAGGACAGCAAGGGATCCTTCACCCTCGGCGAGATGTACGACTACGTGTCCAAAAACGTAAAGCGCACCTCCTACGATGTCAACCAGAAAATCCAGACCCCGTCGGTTATTCCGTCGGATACAATGACCCAGAAATGGAAAAATATAAAACTGTAATCAATAATAATGCAATGATATAAAAATAATCCAGTCATTTATGAAGAGAACACTAATTTCCATTGTTTTTATTGTCTTTGCTGTGACTCTCAGCGCACAGGTTGCAGACGATTACCGCTCTGCCGCAAATAGTGGCGATGCCGAAGCCCAGTTCGAACTGGCTAAATGCTATGAAAACGGCTATGGTGTTGCACAAGACATCAATCAGGCAATCGTCTGGTATACAAAAGCCGCCAACCAAGGTGACGCTCAAGCCCAGATGCAACTTGGACTAATATATTTCTATGCATATAAAGGTGTACCTCGCGATTACAGCAAATCTGTTTATTGGTATACTAAGGCTGCCGAACAAGGCTGGCCTATGGCTCAAGGAATGCTTGGCGAAATCTATTATTTTGGCTATGGCGACTTGCAAGACTTCAACAAAGCTGTCCTATGGCTCAGCAAAGCAGCTACATATCAAAAATACGAATCGGCCGAATTTGTACAACGGGCCCGATTCCTTTTAGCCAACTGCTACCTCTACGGCTTCGGCGTCGACAAGAATCAGCAACGTGCGGTCTATCTCTACCGCAAAGCTGCCGAAAACAATTACTCTCCTGCACAATTTGTTCTTGGCCAGTGTTACTACCTTGGTGACGGTGTCAACGAGGATAATAGCCAAGCCCTATTCTGGTTTAGAAAAGCTGCCGCATCTGATTATGCCAGAGCACAGACAGCCCTCGGTGATTGCTATCGCCGAGGCGATGGAGTGGCTCAGGACTACGCCATAGCTTTTAAGTGGTATGAAAAAGCTGCCAATCAAGGTGATGCTGAAGCACAATATGAACTTGGAAGATGCTACTACTATGAAAAAGGTGTAGAAAAAGACTTTGCAAAAGCAGCCTACTGGTTCCGCAAAGCAGCTGACCAAAACCACGCAGCGGCGCAGTACTGCCTGGCTTTCTGCTACAACGATGGTGAGGGCGTTGAACAGGATAACGACAAAGCGTTCTATTGGATGAAAAAAGCTGCTGAAAACGGCGATGAAGATGCAAAAGAAGCCCTTGGCATCAAGTAGGTATATACAATAGTGAATAGTGACCTGTGATACGAAAGCGTCAGCCACTAACGCATTAACACATTCACGCATTAACACATTCTAATAATGAAACGCACGTTTTTATTGATTTCTTTTTTTCTGTCGATGTCATTGGCTACGGCACAACAATCGAACATAGACAAAGCGACAATGGCTATGGCTGTTGGCGATTGGAATGAAGCCATCAATGCCATAAATGATGCCTGTAAGCATAAAGAGACACGCGATAATGCAAAGACCTGGCATAGTGCTGGTCTTATCTATGCAACAGCTCTACACGAAACAAAAAGTTTCAACCATCAATGGGCGGAACAATCTATGAAATGTGTAGAACAATGTCGACACCTCGACCCAAATCGAGAATACAATTTTGACCGCATCTATTTTTATATTGGCGAATCATATTACAATGAATGCAAAAAACAACTTGATAAACACGAATATAAGTACGCTTTTACTTATGCATCAAACGCTGCAAAAATCTTGTTGGCAGGCCAAAGGTTTTACAATGCGGCAGAAGCCAATAATTTGATGGCTGTGTGTAAATTGGGAGATGCCAACATCGAGACTGACACGGGTAAAAAATGCTTACTGCTGAAAGAAGCCATTGCATTTTTGGAAACAAGTAAACATCTTAGTGACGGATACGATCGAACTGGTACAATCGAAGACAATAATGACTATCTCTTCAATTATGCCGGGAAAATCTTTTACGGCATCGCCGAAGCCTTCTGCGGCAATCAACAGTACGAAAAAGCATTGCAATCCGCCCGCGATGCAGAAATTTGCTTTGCCAATTCGGAGGATGTTGCTATGCGTGAACAATCGTTGAAAATAATCGAATTATGTGAAAATGTTTTGTATAAAACCGATGCATCCAACGCCGTAGACATCAGAGCCGACAAGATGTCGCCACAGGCAACTGAACGTAAAACGGATGTGGATATCAATGTTCCAGTCGGTGTAGCTAATAGTTCGAATATCTATGTTTTTATCGTCTCAAACGAGGATTATCCCAATCGTAGAGTTCCTTATGCGCTTAACGATGGACGTATATTCGCAGAATACTGCAACAAAACGCTGGGAGTGCCTTCAAACCATATTCGGGTATATGAAAACGCTACTTGCGGCAACATTTTAGCCTGTGTGGCGAATATTAAGAAAGCTTCGGAGGCCAATGACGGCGACATCAACATCATTTTCTACTACGCGGGTCACGCTTTTCCTGACGAGAACACGAAGGATGCCTATCTGTTGCCTGTCGATGGAGACAGTCGGTTGGTTGAGACCTGCTACAGCCTTAAGCGTCTTTACGACGAGCTGGGCAAGATAAAGACCCACCAGGTAGTCTGCTTCCTCGATGCCTGCTTCAGCGGTGCCACGCGCGAGGACGATATGCTGCTCACGGGGCGCGGTGTGGCAATCAAGCCCAAAGAAGAAACCCCGCAGGGCAACCTGATTGTCTTCACCTCCGCCAGCGGCAACGAGACTGCTCACCAGTACGAGGAAAAACAGCACGGCCTCTTCACCTACTACCTGCTCAAGAAGATGCAGGACAGCAAAGGCACCTTCACCCTCG
>R22__coassemble_1240_pt1 | contig 13352 bp, 12 predicted proteins | sample R22__metabat2_high_PE_041 | metagenome-assembled genome bin R22 | reverse complement strand
ATAAGTTATACAATAATATATATACAAAGTGCCCCACGATTTTCCATATTCCGCATTCCGATTTGAACTTTCAGGGAACGACAGCCACAGCAATGCCCGTGCCGGCGTGTTGCACACCCCCCACGGCGACATTCCGACTCCCATTTTTATGCCTGTGGGGACTGTGGGCAGCGTCAAAGCCGTCCATCAGCACGAGCTGCGCAACGACATCGACGCCAAGATAATACTGGGCAACACTTACCACCTCTACCTGCGTCCGGGTATGGACACGCTGCAAGCCGCCGGAGGCCTGCACCGCTTCATCGGCTGGGAGCGCCCCATACTGACCGACAGCGGTGGTTTTCAGGTTTTTTCGCTGGCCGAAAACCGCAAGATAAAGGAAGAAGGATGCACCTTCAAATCGCACATCGACGGCTCGCGCCACACCTTCACGCCCGAGAATGTCATTGACATTCAGCGCCGCATAGGCAGCGACATAATGATGGCCTTCGACGAGTGTCCGCCGGGCGAGTCGCCCTACAACTACGCCAAGAAGTCGATGGAGCTGACACACCGCTGGATGGACCGCTGCGTGAAGCATTTCAAAGAGACCGAACCCCTCTACGGGCACGAACAGGCCCTGTTCCCCATAGTGCAGGGCTGCAAATACCCCGACCTGCGCCGCATCAGTGCCGAGCACGCCGCCAGCCACAACGCTGTGGGATACGCCATCGGCGGCCTGGCCGTGGGCGAACCCACCGAGGTGATGTACCAGATGATTGAGGTCGTCAACGCCATACTGCCCACCGACCGGCCGCGCTATCTGATGGGCGTCGGCACCCCCGCCAACATACTGGAAGCCATAGAGCGCGGCGTGGATATGTTTGACTGTGTGATGCCTACGCGCAACGGACGCAACGGTATGCTCTTCACCTGGAACGGCACCATCAACATCAAGAACAAGAAATGGGAGACCTGTTTCGAGCCCATCGACCCGACGTCGCCCGCCGAGGCCGACCGCGTCTACACGCTGGCCTACCTGCACCACCTGATCAAGGCCGAGGAGCTGCTGGGTCTGCAGATTGCATCGATCCACAACCTGACGTTCTACCTGACGCTGGTGCGCACCGCCCGGCAGCACATCATCGACGGCGACTTTGCCACGTGGAAAGCCGCCACGGTCGAAAAACTGATGAGAAGAATCTGAAAAACAATTAATAAAATCGATTTTATGAAAAAATTACTGATCACAATGGCTTCGCTAGCACTGGTTTGTGCCTGTTCGAAGCAGAAAAGCAACGATGAGGTCATCGTTGAGAAACCGCAAGTCCAAGTCCAGGACGGCCGTTTCACCCCCGAGGTGATGTGGAGCCTTGGCGTTATGAGCGAATACGCCATCAGCCCCGACGGCAGCAAGGTGCTCTACACGCTGCGCTACACCGATATGGAGCAGAACAAGAACAATGCCGAGCTTTACCTGATGCCCATCGAGGGCGGCGACGGCGAGCGCCTGACGACCACGGCGCAGAGCGAGTTCAACCCCGTTTGGCTCGACGACAACACGATTATGTTCTGCCGCGGTGCCCAGATCCTTTCGATGGACCTCGGCAGCAAGAACGAGACTGTGGTTGCCGAGCACGAGCGCGGTTTCGAAGGTTTCAAGATGGCTCCCGACCACAAGTCGCTGGTCTATATCAGCACCATCCCCGTCGAGCGCCCCGAGCACCTCGAGAAGCTCTATGCCGGACTGGACAAGACCACGGGTCGCATCAACGAAGACCTGATGTATCGCCACTGGGACAACTGGGTAGACGAGATTCCTCAGATTTTCTATGTGCCTTTCGAGAACGGCAAAGCACAGATGGACAAGGTTGTCAACATCATCGACAGCACCTTCGAGTGCCCGATGCGTCCTTGGGGCGGCACGGAGCAGTACAACTACAGCCCCGACAGCAAGACCATCGTCTACACCTGCCGCAAGAAAACGGGCTACGACTATGCCCACTCGACCAACAGCGACATCTTCATCTATAACATCGAAGACGGCAAAACCATCAACATCAGCGACGGCATTATGGGCTACGACCAGAATCCCGTCTTCAGCCACAACGGCAAGATGGTGGCTTGGGAAAGTATGGAGCGCGACGGCTACGAGAGCGACAAACTGCGCCTGATGGTTATGGACCTTGAAACCGGTGCAAAAACCGACCTCACCGCCGACTTCGACTACAGCGTGGGCAGCATCTGCTGGTCCGCCGACGACAAAGAGCTTTTCGCTGTTGTTTCGTATCGCGGTATGAGCGAGATTTTCGGCTTCAACTGCGACACCAAAGAGGTGCGCCAGCTCAGCCACGGCTACCACGACGTCAACGGCATCCAGATGAATGGCGACAAAATCATTGCCACTCAGGTTTCTATACAGTATCCCGCCACGCTCTATGCCTACAGCACCAGCGACAAAATGGCTGAAGGAACCAAGCTGAGCACCTTCAACGACGACGTCCTTTCGCAGGTGCGTATGGGCAAAGTCGAAGAATGCTATGTCAAGACCGTCGACGGCAAGGATATGCTGACCTGGCTCATCTACCCCTACGACTACGACAGCACCAAGACCTACCCTGCCCTGCTCTTCTGCGAAGGCGGCCCGCAAAGCCCCGTCAGCCAGTTCTGGAGCACCCGCTGGAACTTTGAGGTGATGAGTGGCGCCGGCTATTTTGTCATCGCCCCCAACCGCCGCGGCGTTCCCGGCTTCGGTATGGAATGGCTTGAGGAAATCAGCGGCGACTACGGCGGACTGTGTATGCAGGACTATATGGCCGCTACCGACTGGGCTGCTTCGCTGCCTATGATCGACCGCGAACGCATCGGTGCCTGCGGCGCCAGCTTTGGCGGATACAGCATCTACTGGCTCGCCGGACACAACCACGATGTGAAGGGCTACAACGAAGGACGCCGCTTCAAGGCTTTCCTGGCCCACAACGGTATGTTCAACTTCGAGCAGCAGTACCTCGAAACCGAGGAGATGTGGTTCGACAACTGGGACCTCGGTGGCCCCTACTGGGACTGGAACAACCCGCAGATCAAGAAGAGCTACAGCAACTCGCCCCACCTGTTTGTCGACAAGTGGAACACGCCCATCTGCGTCATCCACAGCGAGTTCGACTTCCGCATCGTGGCCAGTGAGGGTATGGCAGCCTACAATGCCGCCCAGATGCGCCACATTCCCAGCCGCTACCTCTACTTCCCCGACGAGACCCACTGGGTGCTGAAACCGCAGAACAGCCTGCTCTGGCATCGCAACTTCATCGACTGGTTCGACCAGTATCTCAAGAAGTGAACAACGACATCACATAACACCTCAATTCAATGAAACTGATCAAATGCGGCCACTGCGGCCGACCATATTACGACGAGAACGAGGCGTGCCCTTACTGTGGGCACGCCCTCGGCTCCTCGCCGACAAACAACCAGGACGAAAGCACTCAAAAGCAACCTGAACAAAACATCCAAGAGCCAGCATCAAGCAAAAAAACAGATCCTGCTCCTGAACAAAAGACCATCATCGCAGCTGCGCCGATTCCAGAACCTGAGACTACAAAAGAAGACAAACCCGTTCTGGAACCAGAACCGCAAGGTGATGCTGAAACAGCAGCCAAACCTATGCCTGCAACGCTGCAGCCAAAACAAAACACGCAACGAGCCAATGCGATGGCAGCCATCTCGGCATCGGCAACACAAAACACAGATTTGCAGAATGCTAACAGAAACGAAAGCGATCCAAATCAAATTGAGACAATTCTCCCACCCCGCAAACGTCACACGTGGCTTTGGGTACTGCTCGTCGTGCTCATAATGCTGGCAGCAGCAGCATATTTCTTTCGCGACTACGTGAAACAGGCCTTGTCGTCGCTACTGTCATAAGCGGCTGAACCTGCACCACCGTCACAAAGGAAGCAAACTATTTGTTTTCATTGAAGTAATTCCATACCGTTTTAGCTTTCGCGGCGCCGATGGCTTTGGCAAGATCTGCCTCAGTCTGCAGCCGCACCTCCTTGACCGAGCCAAAGCGCAACAGCAAGTCACGGGCAGTTTTTTCGCCAATGCCGGGGATGTCGGTCAGTTGGGTTTTGAAAGTGCCTTTGCTGCGTTTGTCGCGGTGGAAACTTATGGCAAAACGGTGCACCTCGTTCTGGATTTGTTCCAAGAGATGAAACAACTGGTCGGTGGGTTTGAGTCCGACGACTCGGATTTCCCAACTCTCGTCATAGCAAAGCAACTCATTAGTACGGTGACGGTCGTCCTTGGCCAATCCCGCTATCGGTATGTCAAGTTTAAGATCTTCTACAATGACGCGGCGCGCCACTTCCATCTGCCCAGCGCCACCATCGACAATGAGCAGTTCGGGCAGCGGCTTGCCCTCGTCGTGCAGGCGACGGTAGCGGCGTTCTATCACTTCGGCCATCGATGCGTAGTCGTCTGGTCCTTCGACGGTTTTGATATTGAATTTTCGGTACTCGGCACGGTTGGGTTTGCCTCCGGTGAAACGCACCATTGCCGCCACCGGATAGGCCCCCTGGATGTTCGAGTTGTCGAAGCACTCGATATTCATCGGCATCTTCTTGAGATGCAATTCTTTCTGCAATCTTTCGAGCAATTGGTTGCGACCACCGTCAGGGTCAACCAAAAGACGCTGATGTTCGCACTGGTGCTGATGTGCACGGACATTGCGTTCGCTCAGTTCAAGCAGTTGCTTGCGGTCGCCACGTGTCGGCACCGTCTGTTTCAGGTATTCTTCGGGTATGTCATCGATGCGGAACGGCACAACAGCTTCCGTTGCAGTGCTTTCCGTCCGTTCGTGAAGGGCAGGAATAATTGTGGCCAATATCTCAGCATCGCTTTCTTCCAGCTGCTTCTTCACTTCGGTTGAAAAACTGTAGATAATGCTACCGTTCTTGATACGCATCATATTGATATAGGCGTATTTGGTATCAGAAAGGATAGAAAACACATCGACATCGCGGACACTTGTGTTGACCACTGTCGACCGGCTCTGATATTCCTCCAACAGCCTTATTTTGCGCCGCATAACTTCGGCCTCCTCGAAGCGTAGTTCGTCGGCAAGCGACAGCATTTCTTTTTTCATAGCTTCGAGGATATCGCCAAAATCGCCACGCAGTATCTTGCGGATGCGTCGGAACGTCTCCTGATAGTCCTCGTAACTCTCTTTGCCCACGCAGGGGGCCTTGCAAAGGCCTATCTGGTGGTTCATACAGGGGCGGTCGCCACCCAGAACCACCTGACGGTCAGTATCCCAGCGCAGGTTTTTCTTACAGCTGCGATAGCTGAACAGTTTGCGGATAATCTCTTGAAGTTCACGCAGAATGCGCTGGTTGGGATAAGGCCCGAAAAACTGGCCCTTCACCCTGGTGCGGTCGCGCGTGAAAAGCAGTCGCGGATAGTCCTCGTCGGTGATGCATAGATAAGGATAAGTCTTGTCGTCCTTGAGCATACTGTTATAGCGTGGCTGATACTGCTTTATCAAGTTGTTTTCAAGCAATAGGGCATCAACCTCTGTCGCCACAACCGTAGTGCGCAGGTCGTAAATATGGCGCACCAGCATCTTGATTTTCGAGCTATGGTCATCGTAGCGGTTAAAGTACGAACTGACCCGCCTCTGCAGGTTGCGCGCCTTGCCTACATAAATCACTTTCCCCGACTCGTCAAGGTATTGATACACCCCTGGCGTTTCGGGGACAGTCTTCAATTTCAGCTTTATACGCTCAATATTCTTATTTATGCTGCTGTCTATCATTTACAGCCTTTCAACTTTCATCCCCAGCGCAGAAACACCGTTCATCTCGTATTTTCCGGTCAGCTGTTTCACTTTATAAGTATAAACGCCAGCCTCGTTGAACAGTCGGCAACGGTCCAAGGTATCCGTTACCGTACAGAAACGGTCTATCTTGGTTCCGCGACGCGAGCCGTCACGGTCGACAAGCGTCAAAGAGGGAAATAGTGTGTGTCGTGCATTGCTGTCCGTGAAAAACTCTATTTTCAGGGGCACCGAGCTTGATGTAACCAAATCCGTGTCATAGCTCATAGACATTACAATAACATACGGATTGTCAATATTCTTAACTTCAAAGTCAAATACTTCGGGTTCCGACCACATCCAAACATTTTTGTCAAGCGAATGAGTCTCGTCGAGCAAAACCCTTTTGCCACAAGAAACCAGAAGCGAAACGAGAGCAACAGCCAAAATGGTCTTCTTCATAATATTAATTTCTCCGTTTAATAAGTTCTTCCATAATTTCTATTGCATTTGTGGCGGCACCCTTGCGCAAGTTGTCCGCAACGACCCAGAGATTCAACGTCTTGGGCTGCGACAAGTCGCGACGGACACGTCCCACAAAGACCTCGTCCTTCCCCTCCGACATAATAGGCATCGGATAGATGTTTCGCGAAGGATCGTCGTACAGCACAACGCCAGGAGTTTCTGCAATGATGCGGCGCGCCTCGTCGATATCGAACTCCTTGTCCAGTTCGGCATTTACCGCCTCGCTGTGGCCGCCGACAACAGGCACACGCGCCACTGTGGCAGTAATGGCAATGTCGGGGTCACGAAGAATCTTACGCGTTTCGTCCACCAGTTTCTGCTCTTCGGTAGTATACCCATCATCCTGGAAATCACCGCCGTGCGGAAACAGGTTGCGGAATATCTGATAAGGATAGGCTTGGCTGTGCTCGCCCATTTCGTCTATTTGCGAAGGAACACCGTCGCCACGTTCAGTCACCCTGGCAGCGTGCCATTTCTCCTCCTCGCGCAGCTGGTTCACAGCCTTGACACCGGTACCGGTAATGGATTGATATGTACTGATAACCAGTCGTTTTATTCCATAGCGGCGATGCAAGCCCGACAGCGCCAACACCATTTGTATAGTACTGCAATTGGGGTTGGCAATGATACGGTCGTCAGGTCCGACAGCATCGATATTGATTTCGGGTACAACCAGGGGCTTGTCGGCATCTTTGCGCCAGGCCGACGAATTGTCTATTACCGTTGTGCCGGCGGCGGCGAAAAGCGGTGCATATTGGCGCGACGCCGCAGCTCCCGCCGAGAAGATGGCATAGTCGGGACGCAGAGCAATAGCGTCATCGACAGAAACTACTGTCAATTCGCGATCGGCAAACTGTATGTGCTTGCCTACCGAACGGAAAGATGCTGCCGCTATGATCTCATCATCCGCAAAGCCGCGTTCCTGCAGCACCTTCAGCATAACGCTGCCAACCAATCCAGTAGCACCTACAACAGCGATTTTCATAAAATCAATTTAATTAAACAATTACACAAGACTTTTGTGGTCGGAAGTCCGCGACTTGTGGAACGGCCACATTCATTTAACGACGGTCGGCTCAGACAATTGCAAGAAGCTCGACGGTGAAAACCAATGCCGAATAAGGCGGAATCGAAGCGCCAGCCCCTTGTTCGCCATAGCCAAGCTGATACGGGATATAGAATTTGTATTTCGCACCCACTTTCATCATCTGCACACCTTCGGTCCATCCGGCAATGACCTGACGAAGGCCGAATTCGGCAGGCTGGCCGCGGCGATAGGAAGAATCGAACACTGTTCCGTCGGGCAGCGAGCCTTCGTAATGGCAGCGCACCGTATCGTTGGCCGTAGGACGAGCGCCAATGCCTTCGCTGATCACCTCATACTGCAAGCCGCTACGGGTGCAGAACACACCCTCCCGCTTTGCATTCTCTGCCAGAAAACGTTCACCTTCAGCCTTTGCCGCCTTGCCTCGCTCGGCAGCTTCGGCCTGCTGCAATTGTTCCATCTCGGCAAAGAAACGGCTCAACACAGAATGAATCTCTTCGTCCGGCATCTTGGATTCGTGTCCAGCAAACAAATCGCCAATTCCATTGGCAAAATCGTCTATATTAAGGCTTGTCTTAAGTCCCATTTCGAGCAACTGGTGGCCTATATTGCGGCCCAATGCATAGCTTAGTTTATCCATATAAAATGTATTATTATGTTTTGATTTGTTTTAATTTCGGATAAACGCAGATCTGCAATTATTATTGTTTGCGAATAAAATGTTTGTCAAAAAAATAATTAATTTGCCAAAAAACAATGTTTTATTAAGAATTATTTGTATCTTTGCAAAATATTTAATTCCCATACAAAACCAAAATTCAATCAATCAAACAATTGACAAACAATAAAGTAATATGAAAAAAAGTGCTTTTCTGATTATGTTTGCCAGCTTGTTGATGACATCTTGCCTCAAAGATGGATTCAACGATTTCGATGCTTTAAGGCACGATCTGGCCATCAATGGAACCGTAAGTCCCACCCTGGGCGTGCCTATCGGATCGGGTTCGGCAACAATATTCGATATGCTGAAAATGGTACAAATCTCCTATGCCACGATGGAGGTTGACAGTCGCGGCATTATATCATTGGCATACGACACAACTGCCAGTTTCAATATCGACCTGACCAGCAGCAAAGGCGGCAACACCAAGGACGCCGACATTGTCCACATCGCCCGCAACAACATTGAGGGTTCGGTAAGCATCGACCTCTTCGACAATCTCGACTTCCTCAACGAAAGCGATATCGAGGTCGACAGTCTGCTTGTCAACATCAAGGCTTTTGTCAAAGCCAACGCAGACCCCAGCGCCGTGCAGGCTTTGCAAGACTACCACGTCCACGTCTATTATGACCAACTGACAATAAGCGTCTTGGGACAAGACAACAATCTGTACCCCGTCTATCCCGGTGTCAACGACACACACGACTCGATACCTATCGAACAGCTCATTACTGGCGAAAACATCACCATTTTCAACAACACCGACATCAGCAACGCCATCAACAAGCGTCCCAAAGAGATACGCTACAGCGCACGGATGAATATCGCTTTCGAGGCTGCCTTCTTCAGCACGGGAATGTCTGAAAACCAGTTTGTGGCCGACTCCATTGGCGTCCAATCTGTCGACATCGATGCCGACATCAAAGTGCGGTTCCCGATTTCGGCATACTTCAACAACCTGCAGTACCAGACCGACATCAACTTCGCACCCTCGTTCCACCTCGACGATCTGGTCATCGACTCGTCTATGCTCTACATCGACTGCCAGAACGGACTGCCCCTGTCACTGCTTCTCAGGGTTCAGTTTGTCGACGGCAACGACCAGGTCCTGTGCGACGTCCTGGATCCCGTCCAGACCGAAGTGGCCGGTGCCGATGTGGCCCTCAACCCCACCACTAACCTCTACACCTCTACGGGACAGAAACAAACGCTAATTCAGATTCCTGTCACAAAACAGGTTTTCGAAAACCTTCTGGAAACACAGAAAATCAGACTCTTTGCCGAACTCAACACTTCGTCGACCAACGACCCCTTCCGCAACCGGGTATCCATTCAAGCCGACGACCGCCTGTCGGTTCGCGTGTGGGCCAAACTGAAACCCACCTACAATCTCAACTTTGACCTTGGTAATACTGACAACAATTCGGAAGGAGGTGAACAATGAAACGCAACATCATCCACATAGTTTTTGCAGCATTCGCACTTGCTGCCATCGTGCTGCCCAGCAAAGCTGACGCACAGAGCAACATTATGTATGGCTCGACACGCAATCCGCTGATGAACTCGGCCAACCCCGCATTCTTCCCCAGCCATTCGCGTGTGTATCTGGCTCTGCCCGGTGCCAACCTCAACTTGTCCAGCCCGTTAGCCTACTCAAGCATTTTCCATTACGACTCGGCCGACAACAAGACCTACATCAACGCCAACAGCATTCTCGACACCCTCTCCAACGGCGAGCAGATACGCTTCGGAACCAACATCCACGCCGTCGGATTCGGCCTCGACTTCGGCAAGTTCTTCCTGACCCTCTCCACTCAGGCCAAGGTCGACTTCGGCTTCGGTATGCCTAGCGGCCTCATAACTTTCCTTAGCGAAGGTAACTATGGCCATACCGGCGACGACGTCATCGAACTTCTCGACGGCAACCTCATCGGCGCTCGCGTCTATGGCGAAGGCGCACTGGGCTTTGGCCTGCGTCTGAACGACAACCTGACCATTGGCGCACGCGTCAAACTGCTTGTCGGCTACCTCGACCTCTCCAACGCCGGTTCGTCGCTCACGCTGACAACAGCACCCGACTACTCCTCGATGACTGCCGACCTCAACCTTAATATGAACTACACCTCAGCTATCGACATCACCACCGACACCGTCAATAACACCACCACTGCCAACGTTCGCACCTATATGCCCAAAAACTACGGCGTCAACTTCGACCTTGGCGCTCGCTACGAGACCGACCTCTTCGAAGTGTCGGCAAGCATCATCGATTTCGGTCCCGGCATCCACTGGACCGATGGCATCAAACGCGTCGTGTCGGCACGCGAAAACAACAATTTCACCTTCACCGGTATGGATGTCAGCAACATTATGCAAGGCGGCACCCTCGACTCCTCCTACACGCAGCTCCTCATCGACTCGCTCACCGCTTTGGCCGAATACAAAACCATCGACGGTGGCGACGCCTACTGGACCGCCATCCCCACTAAAGTCAACCTCGGCGGTATGTTCCATATAACCTCCGGCGTCAGTGCTGGCCTCCTTTTCCACGGCGAATTCGACCGCGGACTCGTTAAAGTCGGCGACGTCTTCAAAACCAAAACCGTAGGCTTCTACAGCCGCACATCGGCTCTGGCACGCGTCAACCTCTACGACTGGGTCGAAGTGGTGGCTTCGGCATCGGTGCTGACAAACAACGGCAAATGGAACTGGTTCAACCCCGGCATCGGACTCACTCTTACTCCTTTCCGCACCTTCCAGATCTACACCTTCCTCGACTATATCTCCAACTTCTACATCGTAGATGCCAAACAGTTAAACCTCTCGGTAGGTCTGAACCTTTTCTTCGGAAGCAGCTCTACCAGATAACATTCGGGAGTGAACTATGAAAAAAACAATGTTCTCCGCACTCTCGCTTTCCGCTTTCCGCTTTCCGCTTTCCGCTCTCTTGGCGCTGGCAACAGCATTGCTGGCCACAGCCTGCAATAGCGACATCGACGAATTCAGCTTCTCCGGCAGGGTTATCGGTGGCGAGATGTGTTCCTCGTCGCAATTGGGATACGTCATCGATATCTTTTCGCCCGACAGCATCGGATCGTCCTTTACCGGCGTCAGCGGAACATCCCACAATGCCGTTATGGCATACAAATCGCCGAGACTGCTAAAAGCCGGCGACACCATCTACGGCGTCGCCTACAGCACCGAAAGCTATGCCGCACTCAACTGCTTCGGAATCATCGACAACGGCCTCCCCGAAGTCATACTGCTTTCCATCGACGAAAAACCAGAAGAATGACTTTAACCTTTAAACTTCAGAAACAATTAGTGACCAGTAATATGTATTGTCCCTTAACTCCCCTTTAACTCCCCTTAACTCCCTTTAACTTCCCATTACCTTTAACCTTTAACCTTTAAACTTTAACCTTTAACCTTTACCATTTAAACTATACCGTGTCTAACATAGTAGCAATTGTAGGACGCCCCAACGTGGGCAAATCGACTCTCTTCAACCGTCTCATCGAGGAGCGCAAAGCCATCGTCGACGAGACCTCCGGCGTAACACGCGACCGCCAGTACGGCCACTCCGACTGGAACGGCAAACACTTCTCCGTCATCGACACCGGCGGATACGTTATGGGCGGCGACGACGAATTCGAAATCGAAATCCGCAAACAGGTCGCACTGGCCATCGACGAGGCCGACGTCATCCTCTTCCTCGTCGACGCCAAAGAAGGACTGACGCCGATGGACGAAGACGTTGCCGAAATGCTGCGACGCTGCAAGAAGAAAGTGATGCTCGTCGTCAACAAATGCGACACCCCCGCCCGACACGAAACCATAGGCGAATTCTACGCCCTCGGCCTCGGCGAGCTATACCCCATCGCTGGCATCACCGGCACTGGTACAGGCGACCTGCTCGACGCCATCGTGGCCGATTTCGACGATGGCGAAGAGGAAACCACCGACAACCTGCCGCGCATCGCCGTCGTCGGCAGGCCCAACGTCGGCAAATCGTCGTTCATCAATGCCATCACCGGACAGGAACGCAACATCGTCACACCCATCGCCGGAACAACGCGCGACTCGATTCTGACACACTACAACCTCTTCGGGTTCGATTTCAATTTCGTCGACACCGCCGGATTGCGCAAAAAACAGAAAGTAAGCGAAGACCTGGAGTTTTTCTCCGTCTTGCGCTCCATCCGCGCCATCGAGGCAAGCGACGTATGCATCCTGATGCTCGACGCCTCGCAGGGCATCGAACAACAAGACCTCAACATCTTCGGCCTCATCCAGCGCAACCACAAAGGCATCGTCATAGTCGTCAACAAATGGGACTTGATTGAAAAAGAGAACAATACACACAAAGACTTTGAAGAGCTGATTCGCGAACGCATCTCGCCGTTCAACGACGTGCCCATCGTATTCACCTCCGTCATCAACAAACAGCGCATCTACAAAGTGCTCGAAACAGCGCGACAGGTCTACGAAGCCCGCAGCCGCAAAATCAGCACCTCCGAGCTGAACGACACCCTGCTGCCCATTGTCAAAGAACAGAATCCGCCACCCAGCGTCAAAGGCAAATGGATCAAAATCAAGTACATCACCCAACTGCCGACGCCCTACCCGCAGTTTGTTTTCTTCTGCAACCTGCCGCAATACGTGCGCGACCCCTACCGCCGCTATGTCGAAAACCGGATGCGCGAACTCTGGGACTTCCACGGCGTGCCGATAAACATCTATTTCCGCGCCAAATAAACGACTATGGGAGAAATACGCATCGACAAATATCTGTGGGCCGTGCGCCTCTACAAGACGCGCAGCATAGCCACCGATGCCTGCCGGTCGGGACGCGTCAAGCTTAACGGCCTGCCCGTCAAGCCGTCGCACGAAATCAGCGTCGGCGAAATCTACGAGCTCAACATCGAGCAGACTCACCGCACCGTGCAGGTCAAAGAGCTGCTTGCCAACCGCGTCGGCGCCAAGCTCGTCGAAAACTACCTCACCGACCTCACGCCCCCCGAAGAATACGAGCGCATCCAGATGGCACGCCAATACGGCTTTGAGCACCGCGACCGCGGCGCCGGCCGCCCCACCAAACGCGACCGCCGCGAAATAGAAGAATTCAAATACAAATAATTCTGTTTCAGCAACCTACACAAATCACTAACATCCGGCCGAAATTCACATCACACGAATCCCGCCGCCGAACACACCCCACCCGCTCCGCCATTTCCTATATATATCCTATATATATCCTATATCGTTCT
>R22__coassemble_1207_pt1 | contig 13561 bp, 9 predicted proteins | sample R22__metabat2_high_PE_041 | metagenome-assembled genome bin R22 | reverse complement strand
GCGGACAGACCAAGCCCACAGGGGCCACAATCACCACCTCGAGCCTGACGCTGCAGCGCACCGACAAGGACTTCGACCGCTTCAACTACAACTACGACAAGGTGCAGCTGCCCTACTACAACGACGTGGGCACGGGCAACTACACGGGCAACCGCGTGGTGACCGGCTGGAAGATTACGGCCATTACCGCCATAGATGGCGACCCTTACACCTCGGCCAACTACCCCACCACGGGCATCACCGACTATCCCAACCACAACTACGCCGACCGCAAGAGTTCTAACAAAGACCTTTACTCTGTAAGTGGTCGCGTGTTCTCGCAAGGAGCCTACTTCGATGTACCCTACGGCGTCACCTCCATCACCATCGAGCCCTACTGGGGCAAAGCATTCTATATCGCCGACCAGTACTACGATGTGGTGTATAAGAATGATTATAGCGGAAAACAAGGCGTGAGCCAAACCGGCAATCAGGTGGCGAATACAATTAAGTTTAATGGACAAAATATTGAAACGAGTATTACCCGAGCCTTGGATTCCATTGCCAACCACCTGAGTGGTTTAGGTCCTACCGTCTATGACAACGCGCTTGTGCTTGCGGGCAACCTTCACCTGGATGTTGTGCCGTTGAACGGCAACAGACCTTTCACTATGATGTCGGTGGACACGGACAATGACCACGAACCCGACTACAGCCTCATCTATCACCACAAGGGCAGAACGAACATCACCCCTATACGCTTTGACTTCCTGAACATTCCTGGCACCGCGCAGGCACAGAAGCCCAATGGCGCCAGCCTCATCTGCAACTTCACAATCTTCAAGACAAGAGGCTGGTTCGAGATTACCAACACCGCATTAACGTACTCATCCCAAATAGAGTATGAGAACGGAGACTTAGGTACAGGGGTAACCAAAATAGATGCCCCGCTCATTCTCCTTGGAGGTGTCTTTGACCAGTTTGTGTCAACACAGTCATCAGAAGTGGCTGGCCATACCATCTACATCCACGTGGGTGGCAACGTGTGGATCAACGAGTTCGGTATGGGTACTCATAGTGATGGTAATAAATCGACTCCCCACGTGCCAGTGTCGGTGACGGGCGGCGAATTCCCGGGCTTCTACCTCACGGGAACCTACAATGCCAATGCCGCAGTAAGAGAAGACAATGCCGAATGCTACATCAGCGGCGGCTATATCCACGAGGCGGCTGGAGCGTCGCTCGAACAAATCAACGGCAACGTGCGGTGGCAGATCTATAACGCCGATATCGACAACTTCTTTGGTGGCGGTATCAACGACGCCAAACCCATCAAGGGCAACATCACTACAGAAATTTACAACAGCCACGTAACACTATTCTGCGGCGGCCCCAAATTCGGCAATATGCAAGCGAACAAAAACGTCACCACCAATGCCGAAGGCTGCACATTCGGAAAATTCTTTGGCGCAGGATACGGTGGTACCTCGATTGCGAAGAAAAAATACTATGACCAAACGTCATATAATTGGTCAACGCTGCAAGACTATTATACCACCGATCGAGGCAAATACTTTGATGGACGAACAACCAATTCCAAAGAAGGTGGTACTGGCAACGACCAATATGGCAAGAAAGGCCTTGGTGTAGCAACAGATTTCGATTACGAGTTCTTCGTTTGGAGTAGCGGTCAAACAGGAGCACGTTTCTATGTCAAGTTTGCCTCTTTCTCACTGGCACAATGCAACGATGTGTCATCTACCCTGAAGAATTGTACGATTAACGAGAACTTCTATGGAGGCGGCAACCTCGGAAAAGTCGCTGGTAATGCCACTTCCTTGCTTGAAGACTGTACGGTAAATGGAAATGTTTACGGTGCAGGATATTCTGCTTCTCTTCCTACCGTTGAAGTAAGAAACGCTGGCTTCACACAAGATCCTAATTACAACAAGAACTCAGGTATGTTCGAGCCCGGTGTATTTTCCGGCACGACAACATTCACTTGGTAGAACGCCACTGAGACCTTGAGAAACAACCAGTCAGGCAGCGATTTGACAAACCATATATTGTACACGAATGCCGACCTTACCACTCTTGGACAAGTGATGGGCAATGTGACGCTCACCATTACGGGCAACTCGCACATCGAGGGCGATGTGTATGGCGGCGGAGCCTTGAGTAATGCAAATACCAATGCAAGCAACACTACGACTGTAAACATTCTTGGTGGCATATACGATGGCAACATCTATGGCGGCGGTCAGGGACGTTTGGCTGATGTCGTCAATGATATTGAAGCTGTGGCCGCCAAAGTGAACGGCGTGGTAACAGTGAATATAGGCTCCGACGATGGCGGCGGCATCTATTCGGGCGACGCCAACCTGACAGCAAGTTCGGTATACGGCTGCAACAACACCAACGGCTCGCCGCAGGCCGATGTGTTTGTAAATGTGTACAAGACGGCTCGGACGACCGGAACGAACACCATAGATGATGCTGGCTATGCCATCGACCAGGTGTTTGGCGGCGGCAATGCGGCCGACTATGCGCCTGAGAATGGCAATGCCGCATCCACTAAGAAAGCGACGGTGCATATCTATACTTGCGACAACACCATCAGACGTATATTCGGCGGCGGCAACGCTGCTGCGGCCCAGGGTGTGGCTACAATCGTCGACGGTGGCCGCTTCGACTGGGTCTTCGGCGGCGGCAACGGTGAGTTGACGGCTGCCAATATCGGCAACGGCGGAGTGGCACTGACCGTTAACGGTGGCATCTACAACCATCTCTTCAACGGAAGCAATCAAAACGGCACCATAGGAGGGTCGATTACGGCTACCCTGACCAGTTCAAGCGGATGCGATGAGGACATCAGGGAGTACTTCTGCGGCAACAACCTGATGCCAATCACCGCCGACCTTACAACGACCATTGCCTGCAATCCAGAGCACCCCGTTTATATTGGAGACCTCTACGGAGGCTCTAATCTGGCAAGTATCACCGGCAATATCACCCTTACAGTCGAAGGCGGCATAATAGGCAACATCTATGCCGGCAGCAAAGGCACAAATGAGACCGATGCCAGCATCAGCGGCAATGTGCTGCTCAACATCCACGGCGGCACTATCGGCAATGCCTTCGGAGGCAGCAATGTCAAGGGTACTATTGGCGGCACAATAACGGTCAATGTGTATGAGAACAGCGAGTGCGCGCTGAGCATAGACAATGTCTACGGCGGAGGTCACCTGGCACCCTACAGCCATTCTGCTGGTTACCCGGAAGTCAACATCATAAAAGGCACTGTCAACCAAGATGTGTTCGGCGGCGGTCTTGGTGCAGGTGCTGTGGTTACTGGTTCGCCTAAGGTGACCATTGGTGCCAAGAAGGAATCGGTGGCCTATCCCTGCCGTGTGGGAGGCAATGTCTTCGGCGGTGGCAACGCTGCTGCCGTCAACGGCAACACCGATGTCGAAGTGACGAATCAGGCCGTCGTCGGCCGAGATATCTTCGGCGGCGGAAACGCCGCTGCCGTCAGCACCAATACTGAGGTCAAGCTTACGGGCCGCGCCAATGTTTTCGGCAACGTTTACGGCGGCGGCAATATGGGCGAAGTGGGTGGCGACACCAAAGTGATTGTCAACGGCGACTGATGCCGGTTTGGTGTGTCGCGTCGGTGCGGAGCGCAGATTCTGAAACCAAAGAAAGATATGTCAAAGAACTGGCGGGAGTCGGAATGAACATCTAAAAGATGCTCCGTAGGTCTACGGAGCATCTTTAAGGTATACTATAAATGAGCTATACAGCTGTATTTATAGTTTTAGATTCAATGAGTTGGCCGTTTTTATCTTACGCGGACCAGATGGACCACTGTGCTGCCGGGGATGTCGGCCATTGGCACGTTGTCGCCGCTGAAGGTGCATTCGTTTTCGGTGAGGCTGTTGACGGTGTAGACGTAGTGGGTTCCGCTGCGCGGCGTGATGGTCAGCTGGTCGCCGCTGACGCTCCAGGTGAAGCCGTTGTTCTCGGTCTCGCCATTGTCGCTGGCCAGGCCTGTGCCGTCATCGTACATCATAAACAGCATATTTTGCGGAGTCATATTCTGACCGTTGACGGTCATATTCTCCACTTGCCAGGTGCCGACAAACATTTCACTGCTGTAGGTGGTGTTGTTTTGATTGTTGTTGTTCTCGTTTTCGTTTTCGTCGGTGCACATTGCAGCGCAAAAACAGCCCAGGGCTACGAAGCATAGGGCGAAATTTACAAGCTTTTTCATAACGTTGTTGTTTTAAAAATTGTTTATAAATAACGGTGTGTGTTTCAAAATATTGTTAGGGTGTGTAATTATTTTTTGTAGAGGTCGAAGACGTTCATCGTTGTCCATTCGGTGGGGCGGACGTTGGTGTCGCGAAGGGTGGCGTCGTATTGCATACGGCTGCCGGCCAGCGACTTGTCGACGAAGGCGTCGAACTCCTGTATGGTGTAGTTCATCAGTCCTGACACCTCGTGGCCTATGCCTTCGTAGATGAAGTACCAGTGGGGATAGCCCTTGCGCTCGAAGAGGCGGTGCAGCTTCTTGGGGCCGTAGAGGCCCGAGCGCAGCAGAGGCGGGAACTTCTTGTAGTTGACGATTTTGTCCTTGTCGCCGTGCAGGAAGAATGTGGGTGCCGGGGCCGAGTCGTAGTGTGCCCTGCGGCCGTCGCAGTATACGGCGCCGGAATAGGCCACCACGGCGGCGGGGCGCCATCCGGAGGGCAGCGTCGCGGCCGGGGCGAGGCGGTTTGCGCGGCAGTAGTCGAGCTGCATCACGCTGATGGCGCCGGCGCTGCTGCCGCTGAGGACGATGTGGCGCGGGTTGACTCCCCACGCGTCGGCGTTTTGGCAGATGTAGGCCACGGCGTCGGCGCAGTCTTCGGCGCCGATGTTGATGGCGTCGCGGAAGATGCGCTGCATATTGGTCAGCCGGATGGTGTCGCCCTTGACTTCGCGCAGGTGCAGGCAGTAGTCGATGGCTACGGCCGTGTAGCCGGCGTGTGCCAGCTGCTGGCAGAAGAGGCGCGTGCTCTGGTTGTTGCGCTCGCCGCTGACGAAGCCGCCGCCGAACATAAAGACGACGCAGGCCGAGTCGGGCCGCGGCTCGTCGGGCGTGTAGACGTCCATCAGCAGTGGCTTGTCGCCGCGGACGGCGTATTGGTAGGTCTTCGGAACGATGCTGTCGCGATAGGTTTTGCGCACGGGGCCTGAAGCCTGGGCGGCGATGGGGAGCAGCAGGGCGATTAGCAGGAGGGCGGTATATCTTTTCATTGTCATTTTATTCGTTATTGTCTTCGTTTGGAAAGGGTTCTAGAAATTGAAGTGTATGCCGAGGCCGACGCTGAAACGCTCGTAGTTGAAGTAGTTGTTGTCGGTTGGCCAGCCGTCGAGGAAGGCGTAGCTGGCGTTGATGCTGAATTTGAACTGCTCCCATCCGAAGCGCAGCATCAGCTGCGGCTCGAGCAGGAAGTGGGCGTCGTTGTGTGTCTCTTCGATGCTCCTCAGACCCTGGTCGTCGATCGTGATTTTGTCCCAACGGGGGCTCATTATGCCGCCTTTGAGGCCAAAGCCGATGTCGAAGTCGCCATCGGACAGCTCAGCCCACCCGAAGTTGACTTGGCCGTAGACAAGGTTGTAGTGGCCGTCGATGTAGTATTTTTTTGTCTGCGATTCGCTGCGGTGGGCGAAGTAGGAGATGCCGTATCCGTAGCCGGCATAGCATTCCAGCACGGCTTTGCCGAAGGGGAAATAGGTGCCGGCGGCTCCCTGGACGTACAGGTTTTTGAAGTCGGTGATGCTGACGGCGGCCTGCGTAGCGAGTTTGTTTATAGGCGAATAGGCGAACGAGGCGTTGATGGCAGGCGACACCAGCAGCGGCGCCGACATCGACAGCGACCCTTCGGCCTGCATCTGTCCCTGCTTGTGGAGCAGCGGCAGCTCGGCATTGTGCGGATGATAGACGATGCACGAGGAAATGCCGAATGCCGCTATTATGATGATTGCAAGTCTGATACAGTGTTTTTTCATCGTTTGGCAGTTCTGGTTTGCAATTGCAAATATACGCAAAAATAAAGAAAAAGATTCAATTTAATTTAAAAAGAATTCATAAAAAACAAGATGGCACGATAATGTGGACAACAACGGAAAAACTGACAACCGTGTCAGCCCGTTCGCCGGCTACTGACAAATTGTCAGTTTTTCGGACACGCCAAAGATTGGCACTTTTTTTGTTGAATTGTTTTTGAGTTTCTGCTCTGGCAGAAGCGTCCAAACAAACATTTTATCAACGAAAAAAATAAAAAACAATAAATTATGGGAAAAATCATTGGTATAGACTTAGGAACGACCAACAGCTGCGTTAGCGTTATGGAAGGCAATGAGCCTGTGGTCATTATGAACAGCGAAGGTAACCGCACCACCCCGTCGGTGGTCGGATTCCTCGAAAACGGCGACCGCAAGGTGGGCGACCCCGCCAAGCGTCAAGCCATCACCAACCCTCACAACACGGTCTACTCGATCAAGCGTTTTATGGGCGAGAGTTACGACCGCGTGCAGAAAGAGATTGAGGCTGTGCCTTATAAGGTCGTCAAGGGCGACAACAACACGCCCCGCGTCGACATCAACGGACGCCTCTATACTCCGCAGGAAATCAGCGCTATCGTTCTTCAGAAGATGAAGAAGACCGCCGAGGACTTCTTGGGCACAGAGGTGACCGAAGCCGTCATCACCGTGCCGGCCTACTTCAACGACAGTCAGCGTCAGGCTACCAAGGAGGCTGGCGAAATCGCCGGTCTGAAGGTGCGCCGTATCGTCAACGAGCCTACGGCTGCTGCTCTGGCCTACGGTCTGGACAAGAAGAACAAGGATATGAATGTGGCCGTCTTCGACCTCGGTGGCGGTACGTTCGATATCTCGATTCTGAACCTGGGCGACGGCGTGTTCGAGGTCAAGTCGACCAACGGCAACACGCACCTGGGCGGCGACGACTTCGACCTGAAGATCATCAACTGGCTGGCCGACAGCTTCAAGAGCGACAAGGGCATCGACCTGCGCAAGGACCCGATGGCAATGCAGCGCCTGAAAGAGGCTGCCGAGAAGGCTAAAATCGAGCTTTCGTCGAGTCAGGAGACCGAAATCAACCTGCCTTACATCACCGTTGCCGACGGCGTGCCGCAGCACTTGGTGATGAAGCTGACCCGCGCCAAATTTGAGCAGCTTTGCGACGACCTGATCCAGGCTACCCTCGAACCCTGCCGTCAGGCTATGAAGGACGCTGGTCTTTCGAACAACGATATCAACGAGGTGATCCTCGTGGGCGGTTCGACGCGTATCCCCGCCATCCAGGCCATCGTCGAGAAATTCTTCGGCAAGACCCCCAACAAGGGCGTCAACCCCGACGAGGTGGTCGCCATCGGCGCTGCCATCCAGGGCGGTGTGCTGACCGGCGAGGTGAAGGATGTGCTTCTGCTCGATGTCACTCCTCTTTCGCTGGGTATCGAGACCCTCGGCGGCGTGATGACCCGTCTGATCGACGCCAACACCACCATCCCGACCAAGAAATCGCAGGTCTTCTCGACTGCTGCCGACAACCAGCCTGAGGTCGAAATCCACGTGCTGCAGGGCGAGCGCCCGATGGCAGCCGACAACAAGACCATCGGCCGCTTCCACCTGGCCGGCATTCCGCCAGCACCGCGTGGAGTTCCTCAGATTGAGGTCACTTTCGACATCGACGCTAATGGCATCCTCAACGTCAGCGCTTTGGATAAAGCCACCGGCAAGAGCCAGAACATCCGTATCGAGGCTTCGAGCGGCCTGAGCGACGACGAAATCAAGCGTATGAAGGCCGAAGCCGAGGCCCACGCTGCCGACGACAAGAAGGCCAAGGAGGAAATCGAGAAAATCAACGCTGCCGACAGTATGATCTTCCAGAGCGAGAAGAACCTGAAGGACTACGGCGACAAGCTGCCCGCCGACAAGAAGAGCGCCATCGAGAACGCCCTCAACGAACTGAAGGCCGCCCACAGCGCCCGCAACGTCGCCGGCATCGACCAGGCAATGGAGAAAATCAACGCCGCTTGGCAGGCCGCCAGCCAGGATATGTACAACGCCCAGCAGCAGGCCGGCCCCCAGAACCCCGGCCAAGGCTTCCAAGGTAACCCCGGACAGCAAGGCCCAACCGGTAACAGTTCCAAAGGCAACGACGACACCGTCACCGATGTCGACTACGAAGAGGTGAAGTAAAGAGCCGGTGGCTCTTTACGATAGCGAAGCGGAGAAAGACACCCTCGCGGTGTCTGCGGTCTCCGGGACCGCCCCGCGGATTCGAATACCGCGGTAAATTCAGAAGCTTTACAATCACAACCAGCAAAAAAGAGGTGCAACAGCAAGTTGCACCTCTTTTTTTTGCTGTCAAGGCAATAATGCCAAACAATTTGCGTTGTACAAGAAAAAAGGAGGAGTATATATGATGACATCGGCACAACAAAATGCGATGAACACAGAGCTGTGGCAAAGTATCGGCTACATTGCCGATGACGATGCACTTATGCGCCGTCTGACTCGTTACGCCAAGAAACTGGCCAAAGAGAAGGATCCGTCTCTTATGACCAAAGAGGATTTCTTTGCCCGTGTGGATGCAGCAAAAGAAGGCCCCTCATACGAACTGCAAGAAGGTGAGACTATTGAAGACCTGATTAAACGTGTTGGCTAATGGCGTACAAAATCAAGTATCAGAAACAAGCCGTCCTTGATGCTGCAAGGTTGCAGAAGACCGAGCCGAATGCCTTTAAAAAACTGCTGAAGTTGGAAGCCGAACTGCGAGAGCATCCGCGCACTGGTACCGGCCATCCCGAGCAGTTGCGTGGTGATCGTACCAATCAGTGGAGCCGCCATATCACACAGAAGCACCGCCTTGTGTATGAGATATACGACACCGAGGTCGTAGTCCTCGTCCTCACTGCTTACGGTCACTATGAAGACAAATAAAGAAAAAACTGAGTTGCATACCAAGATGGTGAAAGAAAGTCTGACTACGGCTTTCGATGAGTTGTGTGCCGGCATAGCCCGTAAAAACGCAAGAAACCTCTTCGCGTAATGGTTAGCCAAGTTCAGCAATGTCTCCGACGCATACCTCCGCCAGCTGGTAATGGAAATTGAAGGCGAGAAAAAGGGTTGATAGAACCATCATAAAAACAATAAAAAAGGAGCGTTAGATTTGACGCTCCTTTCTTTATGGCTTTTTTGTAGGTTCTGAGTGTATTGTTTGGTAATTAGTTGAATTGGGTTGATTGAAAAGATATACCTTTTAGTACAAAAAGAGTATATCTTCTTGCACGAAAGATATACTCTTTTTTCATCTAACGCATTATATCCACTAAAACATAATACGTTCTCTATGGAACGACCTATAGTTCAGGAGGTAAGAAAAATTGTTCTACATTTGTTTGTAATAATATTTTGTCTTTCGAAAATCCGCTATCGATTTTCCAGAGTATATTAATGATAGATTCCGTAATATCTCCTGCATGAGGATCCTGTATATAAATGTGTTCCAAATTTTTCATTTTAGAAAGCAGAAATGCATCCGACTCCCTGTTAAAATATGGGAATCTATATCCAATAACCACTAGTGAAATTGCATCACTAATGGCAGATTCTATCCTTTCTTTGTAATTTGTTTTGGATTCATACTCATTTTCCAAGTCCCATGCAAAATTCAACATACTCAGCTTCGCTTCTCCATTTTTGTAGTATGGGATTGCGTAGATTCCGAGAATGGCTCGAACCATACTGTCATCCAACTGACCATGATATTTCAGATAATAATGAGCCATAGAATATTCGGTATGGAAAGCTGCACTACCGTTTAATTTGAATATTTGACGTTTCCCATCATCTTGATGTGATATTGGTTTAATGAAATCAGACACATTTGAGTGAATATCAATCCCCAAATCCGACGGGAATTCAATATTTTCCTTGTATAATCCATCAGATAAGTACCCCATATAAGCTATTTCAAATTGACTATCGTAATTCCATGTTAGTATTGATATATCCTCACTAATACGCAATTGACCTTTGATATTGGGTTGAAGAACACTTGCCAAAAAGGAGTCGTATCTGCTATCTGGAGGTGTCATGAGTTGTTCGACCTTAAAATACACGCTTAAAAGACGTTTGAGCTTTGTGTATTCCTCTTTTTTGCCAGTAAGAAACAATTTCTTTGCAAACGTGTCGATTGTAGCGTATTTTCCAGAATTTTCAATTAGCCACTCGAAATCATCTACTAGCAATCGTTGGCAATCTCGATAGGTCAAAGAATCATTTGTATGTTCATTCTCAATAATATCATCATTATCAAATGTATATTGTTCGAAAAATTCTTTAACCTTTCTCAAACGAACAGGCACCTCATCAACAGTAGGAAGCCCCTCTGTTATTCTTCCAGGAATGACTCTCCCCAAAGAGTCTTTCTCTCGTTTTCCATAGCTGGCACCAGCTCCCATTAAATAAACCACCTTACTCATTTCCTACATATTTTTCATTTGTTATTATTTCCCAAACAATCGTTTTACGACAGAAATGCTTTTCCTTGTTTGGGATTTTAGGAGTTCGTTCTGTTGTTGCTTGATTTGTAACTCTTTCTCGTTGACAATGTTTTCCAATTCACTTTGTTTTTTTGTCAAATCGTCAATGTATTGCTTGTATTTTATAAGTTGATTTTCCAACATGGTCTTGTTACTACGTAACCAGTTTATCTCCCTTTCATATGAATCTATCAAAACATCTTTTTCACTCATTGTTTGTGACAACGACTCAAGTTGGGAGGTTTTGACGTCTAACGTCTTTCTGAGTTCATCTATAGTCTTTAAGAGTTTTTGATTTTCTATATGTACTTGATTGTTTTGTACCTCTTCCTCAAAATGTGAGTATGGCACATTTGTGGTTGTGACTTTCTTGTCCTTGATTGTGGAATTTCCGAAGAGGTAATTTGCACTAATATTTCTTATCTTCCCATTAAAATTCACTAAGTAATAATCGCCGTTTTTTAATATTTCGATTATTGTTCCCACACCCAAAGAGTGGTGTTTTACCCGGTCTCCAACTTTATACCTTATTGGTTCGGAATGTTGGTTGAGACTGACATCAGTTTGTATTAGATTATCTGTGCCATTAAATAACGTTTCATCAAATTCGCCCTCAATAACAAAAAGATTTTTCTTTATCTCACGCAGAAATCTAGACGGATATTTTTCACCCCCAACATTATGATTAAATCCTTCTGATTCGGATAAGAATAACCCTCGCTCAGCTCGTGTTACGGCGACATACATCAGTCTACGCTCTTCTTCTAACCCGGCTTCTTTACTTTCGCGAATGGTTCTGTTGTTTGGGAATATTCCCTCGGAAAGCCCACAGACAAACACGTATGGAAACTCTAATCCTTTGGCTTGGTGAATTGTCATCAATTTTACGGATGACTCTTCATTTTTGAAGTCCATATTTGTGTACAGAGCTATGTCTTGTAAATAGGCCTCGATATCTAAAGCATTCTCCTCATGGGTCTCTTGATAGTAATTTATAGAGAGTAATAATTCGTTGATATTATCTATCCTATCTTGGTCTTCGTCTTTTCTTAGCAATTCTATGTAACCACTCTGTTTTAATACATAATCCAGGATATCCAATATGGATTTCTGCCCAACAAAAGACCGGCACTCTTCTATCAAACAAATAAATTTTGCTATCTCTTCGTGCCTAATGACAAAAGAGTCGTTTTGATGTTTTTTTAGAGTTTCGAACAGCGCAGTGTTTTCTTCCGCTGCAAGGAATTCAAGTTTCTCTATGGAAACAGGTCCGAATGAGCGTCCTGGGGTATTGACAACACGTTTGAAGGAAAGGTTATCCTGGCTTGAAATCAATCTTAAATAACACAATGCATCTTTGATTTCTTTACGCTCAAAAAAACGTACTCCTCCCCAAACTTCATACTTTATGTTTTTCCGCATCAATGCCTGTTCAACACCTCTAGATAAATATGTGGCTCTATAAAGTATCGCAACGTCACTCCCTTTACAACCTTTTTCTTTTAGTTTGCATATCTGATTTGCAATCCAATCATACTCATCAAATTCTTTCTTTCCATGGAAATGTATTGTTTGTGCTGTGTTTTCTTTACGAGTAAACAATTCCTTTTTTATTCGTCGCTTATTATGTGAGATGATAGAATTTGCGACATCAAGAACGTTTGGGATAGATCTGTAGTTTTCATTGAGAACAATGTCTGTGTCAGCAGGGAAGTCTAGGAAATTATTTATCTTAACACCTCTCCATTCATAAATGCATTGGTCGGGGTCACCCACGATAAAAATATTCTTGTGTTTCTCACCCAGCAATCTTATGATTGCCCAATCATAGCCACTGCAATCCTGTGCTTCGTCGAGCATGATATAATTCAATTGTTGTTGCCAATACTCTTTGGCAGCCTCAAAATGGTTCAATATGTATAATGTGAACAAAATCAAGTCTTCGAAGTCGAGTAGAAATGACCTGCGTTGCTTAATGATATAGGCAATCTCGGGAGTGATATTTTCTGGAGCCACTTTGCCACTAGGAAGTATAATCGATTCGATGTAATATTCATGGCCGTTTTTCTCATCGAATCCTCCCATCTTCAGTAGATGAACACTGTCCAAAAACTGTTTGGTGGTTATTTCAGTATTCGTGAGAGAGCATTCTTTAAACACTTCTTTCGCCAACATTTTTTGGTCTTCTTCGTCAATAATCGTGAAGTTTTTGGGGTATCCAATGCGATAAATCTCTTTGCGTAAAATTTTTACACACAGACTATGTATTGTGCAAACAAAATCATTGACATTCCCAGCTGAAACAAGTCTGGAAATTCTGTCACGCATTTCTTGTGCCGCTTTGTTTGTGAAGGTGGCACAAAGAATATTAGCAGGGTTAAAGCCCATGGTGTTGACCAAATAAGCATATCGATGTGCTAATACCCGAGTCTTTCCAGAACCAGCTCCAGCGACCACACGAACCATCCCCTCGGTTGCTTTTACTGCGTCTATTTGTTTTTCATTTAGGTCTTTGAATAAGTCTATTTCATTTGGTGCTGGCATAATCTAACTTTTTATAAGCAATTAGAAACACGCTGTACTTTTGTGAAATTCATTTCTATTGACGTTTCCGTTATGTTGTATAGGTAGAAGGCTTTACTGAAAAAAGGCGTTGAATTATCCGTTTTTTTGCTCATCATGTCTATGGGCTCTGGAATAGCCTTTCTGGTTGATAAGCGCCGAATAATTCACGCCAAAGCGTGAACTCTGCGGGCTTTTTTCACCAGTTATGATTTTCCAGATCTATAGACAGAGAATGAACTGCGTTATTCTTCTATGTTATTGTTGTTATGTTTCTACGTTTTATGTCATATTAATTTATATTATTTTTAGCGTACAATTTACCTCAAATTAAAGCATTCCCCCAATTAAAAAACGAATAAACTGAAACGATAAATATCATAAGAACAACTATATTAAGT
>R22__coassemble_1163_pt1 | contig 13870 bp, 6 predicted proteins | sample R22__metabat2_high_PE_041 | metagenome-assembled genome bin R22 | reverse complement strand
ATCCAAATAATGTCTATGACGGACGTGGTACGGTAACGTTGATTAGATAATAATAAAATATTGAAAATTAAATAATAAAGAATGATAGATAAGTTAGAAGCAATATATTCACGTTATTGCGAGATTGAACAGCAGATGAATGCGCCCGACATTATGTCGGATATGAAACGATACGTCAAGCTAAGCAAGGACTACAAGGACCTGCAGCCGGTGGTGAAGGCCTACCACGAATACAAGTCGCTGATTGGCACCATAGCAGAATGCAAGGAACTACTCAGCACCGAGAAGGACGACGAGCTGCGCGAAATGGCCAAGGAGGAGCTGTCGGCATCGCAGCAGCGCAAGGAACAGATGGAAGAGGAAATCCGCATTATGCTCATTCCGGCCGACCCGCAGGATTCGAAGAACGCCGTGGTCGAAATCCGCGGCGGCACGGGCGGCGACGAGGCTTGCCTGTTTGCCGGCGACCTGTTCCGTATGTATACGCGTTTCTGCGAAAAGAAGGGCTGGAAAATCGAGGTGGCCGACTTCAACGAAGGCACCGCGGGCGGATATAAGGACATCACCTTCAATGTGTCGGGCGACAAGGTGTATGGCACACTGAAGTACGAGAGCGGCGTGCACCGCGTGCAGCGCGTGCCGGCCACCGAGACGCAGGGTCGCGTCCACACCAGCGCCGCCGGCGTGGTGGTGCTGCCCGAGGCCGAGGAGTTCGACGTCGAGCTCAACCCCGCCGATATCAAAAAGGAGATTTTCTGCGCCAGCGGCCCTGGCGGCCAGTCGGTCAACACTACCTATTCGGCTGTGCGCCTGACACATATACCGACGGGCATCGTCGTTTCGATGCAGGACCAGAAGTCGCAGATCAAGAATATGGAGAAGGCTATGACCCTGCTGCGCACCAGGCTGTACGAGCGCGAGTACAACAAGTATATGGAGGAGATGTCGTCGAAGCGCAAGACGATGGTGGCGACTGGCGACCGCAGCGAGAAGGTGCGCACCTACAACTACCCGCAGAGCCGCGTGACGGACCACCGCATCGGCTGGTCGATGCACAACCTGCCGGCGTTTATGGACGGCGACATCGAGGAGTGTATCGAAGCCTTGCAGCTGGCCGAAAACGCCGAGAAGCTGAAGGCTTCAGTGGGGTGACCGGAAAAATAAAATATAACCGTTATGAAAATAAAGTATCTGAAATTCAAGAACTGGCTGATTATTTCTCTGGCAGGCTTGTTGGGTATCAATCTGTCCTGTGTTGGGCGTGAGGAATATGGAACTCCCGAGGCCGAGTTCAATGTCAAAGGAAAGGTGTCGGATTCTGAGGGCAATCCTATTTCTGGTATAAAGGTCGAAATGGGCTGGACTGCAGGCACGACTGACACCGATGGCAAATACAGCCTGAAGACAGTAGACTTCCCGGCAATGCCTAAAAACTACACTGTCTCTTTTCACGACATCGACAGCATTGAGAACGGCCTTTTTGCAGACGATTCAGTAGGCGTTGTGTTTGAACGGTCCGACCTCAGTGGTGGCGACGGTCACTGGTATGAAGGCTCCGCCACCAAGACCGTCGATGTGACGCTGGAGCGTTTGGAAGACTGACGTGTCTACTTAACTGCGTGATTTATAGTTCACCTTGTTGCTAATCGTAATAGGTGATTTTGCGCACTACCAGTAGGGTGCGGCCGCTGTACTTTTCCGTCCAGTTGCCGTGGCTGTCGTACTTATACTTGTATCGCGAGGTTGAAACTTTGCCGTTGTTGTAGTACTTGTTGCCCTTGGGATCGCTTGTGACGGTCTCGACGTCGCCGTGCTTGTTGTAGGTGTATGTGACGACGCGATTTTTTTCATTGGTTTCTTTCACCAGGCGGCCCAGGTCGTCGTATTCGTAGTGATCGCCCCAGTGTTTGCTGCCAATACCTTTGATGCGGCCGTCGTCGTACCATTCGTACCAAGGTTCGTTCCACCGGCTGTCGAAATTGCCCTTGGTTGTCACCGGGAAACCTCGGCTGTCATAGACTATAAAGGCGGTGTCCGGGTGTCCTGTTTGAGATATCACGCAGACCAGCCGGCCGTCGGCATCGTAGCGAAAAATCTCTGACGAGGCGCAGTCGCCATCGTAAACAATAGAGTCGAGGTGGGTGCTCCAATGGTAGCTGATATGACATAGCCCATCGACATTGTTGATGTATTTGGTAAGCAGACGCCCCTCGCGGGAATAGGTGTAGAAGTAGTAGTCGGTGTCCTGCAGCTCTTCCTCGTCGCGCATCTCGATATATCGGTACTGCACCTCTTTCACCTTGCCTTTGTATTGCGAGGCGTCGACCTTTGGCATAAACCACGGCATCTCCTGTGCGGCGGCCGTCAGGACCGCCGCAAACAGAAACGCCAATGTCAAAACCAGTCTTTTTCATAAGGTGTTTATTTATGGTTACCTCCAATATTATTATTTGACCGCGAATTGTGCGAATTTAACGAATTAATATTGAGAAATTTGTTTTGCAAGCAAAACGCGAATTAAACGAATTTTTTAGAGGTGACCTTATATAAAGGTAACGTTGCCACACTGTGCTTTATTGTCTTCGGAATCAAAGTTTTCGGCACTGGCGAGTGGCTGCCGCTATGGGGTTGGTTCTACTTTTTGGTCAGGGTGAACGTTTCGCCTTTGAGGTTGAGCGTCATTGTTGTGCCGCTGATGCTGAAAGTGGTTTCAAAGGTGTTGAATGAGGCTAAGTCAACGTATAACTTCATTGTGCCTTTGCCTGCCGAGTAGGTGTAGTGGCCGTCGTAGAGGTCCTGCGTCATCAGGCCGTCGACCAGATAGGTCTTGTTGACGTTCACCTGTTTCCATTCTTCGAACCGGACAATGACATAGATGTCTTCGTCTTCGTTCGAATACGACCAGCGCGTGTTCTCCAACTGCTTGGCATCGTCGGGGGCATTGTTTTCCTCTTCTTTCTCGCCGCAGGCGCCGAAGGTGACTACTGTCGCCGCCACAAGGAGCAGCATTGCAATTTTTTTGATTTTCTGTACCATTGTTTTTGTTTTTTTAGTTCCGCAGACTTTTGACCCTTTTAAGTTGAAAGTTGAGAGTTGAACTTTCCACTTTCCGCTTGCTTTTCGTCGCCCAATGGATGAGTCTGCAATAACCGTTGTGCGGCGAAAGGGAGTCGGCCGATTGGTCCACTCATTGATATGAGTAGCAAAAAAACAAAAATTTTTACAGAGGGAGGAAAATTTTTTTAAAATTAAAAATTAAAAATTAAAAATTAAAATCATTTGTTGTGATTGATCTCAATTTTTAATTTTTAATTTTTAATTTTTAATTTTTAATTTTCACTGTGTGACGGCCCAAAAGGGTATGAGCAGTGGTTCGGCTGCGGTGCCTTGCTGGCCGCCGTTGACGAATGGGAAGGAGGTGTCGGTGTTGAAGATGTTGTGCAGCTTATTGGAGTAATAGCGCAGGGTTATCTGTCCGTAGGGCTGCAAAGGTGCGTGGATGAAGAGGAAGAAGCGCCCGAGGTCGTCGCACTGGGCGACGCCAACACACTCGTCGCCCACAAAGGCGCCGAGGCGGTCGTCGACGTCGGTCGTCCAGATGTCATAGGGTACTGGCATATCGTCGGCCATCTGCAGGTTTACCTGGATCACGGCGGTCATACTGCTCGAATAGTCATAGTCGGTATCGACCACCCAGGCAGGGTCGTTGATGTTGCCTTGTATAGAAAACGGTTTTTCGCTGACTTCTTCCTCGCCACAGGAGGCAAGGAAGAAGAGAGCAGCGAGTGCGATTGTCATTATTCTGTTTTTCATTTCTTGATGAGTTTAATCGTGGTTATTGTTCCGTTATTGTTCACCGTAGCGAAGTATACGCCTGCGGCAAGGGTAGTTGCGGGTGTCCATCGTGTGCTGTTGATGCGGTCGATGATGACACCGCTGGCGTTATAGATAGTGATGGTGAAATCATCCGCCCAGCCGTCGGCAGAGGTGAAGTCGACATAGTCGGTAAAGGGGATGGGATAGGCGGTGATAGTTGAAAGCTGAGAGTTGGAAGTCGAGAGTATTACGGGGTCGGTCAGCGTGCCGTAATGACGGTCGGGGACTGCCCGCAGAGAGAATGCGTTAATGTGTGAATGCGTTAATGTGTTAGTGGCTGCCGCGTGAAGGTTCACACTTCTCCGTTCTCCATTCTCACATTCCTGTTCGAGGGCGAAGTTGATTTCGCCAGCGTTGTCGGTTCCGAGGGTGAGGAAGAACAGCGTGTCACCATCGACAACCTGCGGGGTGACGGTACCGGCGGGAACACCGTTGATGTAAGCCGTAAGCTGAGAGTTCTGAGCTGAGAGTTCCGGGCTGAGAGCTGCGATGATTGTCATATTGGTGGCAGGCGCGCCAGCCTCGTTTTCCGCTTTCATCTTTCCATTTTCCGCTTCCTTGTTGCCGTTGCGGAAGGTGAAGTTCACTGTGGACTCGGCGTTTCTGTAGAGCAGGTAGCCTTTGCCGGGGGTGAGGACCTTCAGCGAGCCTTCCCAGCGCTCGTTCTCCGAGAAGACGGCGAACTCGGTCTGCGATTTGATGATGTCGCCGACGGTGACGTTCTCGATATAGTCGGCCATAGCGTTGGTCTGGTTCAGCGTGGTGCTTAGCAGGTAGGGGAAGGCATTCCAGCCGTGGTGCAGACTGATGGTGCGCTCGGCATTGGTGGCGAGTCGGCGACCGGCCATCTGCATATTGTTGTGGTAGTCGGCGGTGCGCATCAGGTACATCTGCCTGTGGTCAAGATTGTAGAATGTGCCTGTCCACTGTTCGCCGTCCCATTCGGCAAACTGCTGTGTGGCGACGCTTTTCAGCTGGTCGCCCTGGCTCCACGGCGTGGAGCTGTAGAGGAGGTCGTCGATGAAGCTGTTGGTGTCGGGGAAGAGGTAGAAGGATATCCAGTTCCATCCCTGCTTGATGTCGAGACTTTGCACCTCGTTGGCTGAAGTGGAGAGGAGAACCGGTGCCGCCGGCGGCAGACCCACGGTGGCGTCGTTCTGGTAGCTTACATCGGTCGAAGGCATCAGGCTGTAGATGCGTCCTGTCGATGCCTGCCACAGGCGGAAGTGGAGGGGCATACCTTCAAAGACCTCGTTGCCGTGGATGGTGAGGTAGAGATAGCTGGTGCCGGCTTCGGCGTTGAAGTCGACATTGGCCATACCCACGATGTCGTTGCCCAGCAACGCGACCACGACGTCTTTGGGGTCGCTGTCGTAGGCGCCATCAACCATCACTTGTCCACGCAGCGACATCTGGCGAGCGTAGCCGTTGGGGTTGTCGTCGTCCCACGGGCAGATGGCCTTGATTTCGACCATAATTTTCAGTGGCTCGCTGAGGCCGTCTTCGTCAGTGAGGTAGATGATTTCGGAGTAGATGCCCACGGGCAGGTTGTGGTCGATGGTGAAGCGCAGACCGATGGTCTCCTGCGGGTTGATGCTGCCGTAGGCTTGGCTGACGCTCATCCAGCTGGGCAAACCCTCGATGGTGAACTGGTGACGGCGTCCGCTGATGTTCTGGATGTCGGCCGAAAGCTCAAAGTCGTCGACCATCGTCTCGTAGAAGACGCCCTGCAGACGGTTCTCGCTCCAGAGCAGCACGTTCTTGTTGACATAGACCTGCCACATTGTGGGGCTTACGGTGCGGTTGCCGTTGAGGTCCTCGACGTTGCGCACGGTGATGAAGATGTTGTTCTTGTTGATTTCGCGGTCGAGCATATTGATGTTGATGAGCAGCTCGTCCTGGTTGAAGCTCCAGTCGAAGTTCATCTTGGTCAGCAGGCCGCGTTCACGCACGGGTGCGATGTCCTCGTTGGTTGCGAACTGGGTGTTGAGGGTTGAGAAATCCGGTGCGGTGACAAGGGGTTGTATTTTTTCAACCACCGTGCCATCGGTGGTGCGGAAAATCTTGCGGTTGTTGACGGAGAAGTGCTCTTCCATAATGCCGTTGCTGTTCTCGACCTGTTCGCTGAAGGGCAGCCAGGCCACCAGTCCCATCTCGTCGCCGTAGGGGGCGATGTTGTCGTAGGTCTCAACGAGGTTCTTGGGCAGAGCCTGCTCGAAGAGTACCAACTCGTCGATGCTGCCAGTCAGCACATCGCTGTTCCAGGCGCCTCCGAGCATCATATCGCCGCTCAGTCCGCTCAGTGTGTCGGTGGCGAAGGTGTTCATCAGGTTGCCGTCGACATAGATGGCGGCGTTGTTCTGCGTGCGGTTGACTGTCAGCACGTAGTGGTGCCAAGCGCCGTCGGCAAAGTTGCCGCTGGCCTGCTGCATCAGGTTGCCATTGTGGAAACGCAGGTTGCCGTTCTCGAAGGCAATCAGTGTGCCGTCGAAACCGTCAACGCCCTGATAGCCGCGCTGGCGCCAGCCGGCCGAGAAGAGCGGTGCGTTCTGCTCCGTGGTGCGGAACCAGAACATAAGGGTGTAGTCCTGAATTGCGGAACGCGAGAAGATGTCCTGGTCGAGGCTGACGGGCTCTGTGCCGTCGAGGTGCAGGGCATAGCCGGCGGGGTTGGTCCAGGCAAAGCCTTGGAGGGTCAGCGTGGAGCCGCTGGCAAGGTCGGCGCAGGTGTTGCCGCGACCTTCGTTCATCGGGTAGTATGCCGCCAGTTTCTTTTCGTAGCCCGTCAGGTGCTTCTCGTGGGTCTCAACAATCTCGGCCTGGTTCAAGGCCTTGATCCATACACGTGTCTCAAGCATATTGCCGCGATAGCCGTGTCCGAAGACCAGCGGTGCGGATTGAGAGCGGAGGGACGAGAGCTGAGTGTTGATAAGGGAGTCTGTCAAGTTGGCCTGGTCGGTCAGTTCGCTGGTGCCGGCGAAGAAGCGCACCTGGTTTTCGTCGCGGTCGACGACGACCACCATACGGCGGAAGTCGGTGAGCGGCTCCATAGGTCTCGACTCCAGATGGTAGTCGTTAATGTCGAGGTACATACGGCAGCTGTCGCCGTCGGGAACCAATCCGAAGGAGATGTTGCTGCCCGAAGTGGAGTGTCCGAAGAGTTCCATCTTGCTTGCGGGGATGGGCGAATAGGGCTTGGCGATGAGGTCGATGCTGAACGACTTGTTGGCCAGCACGCGTGTCACTTCGCTCGATGCGCCGCAGGTGGGCGTTCCGTCGAAGTAGAGCGAGGTGCCCGTCGTGATGCGTCCGCTGGAGTTGGTGACACCGAGCAGCTGGAAGTTGTTGTCCTCGTCGAGGTAGTTGCCGGCAATGGGTTCGTTGAAGCGCAGCTTGATGTTGTCGGCCACGCCGAGGATGCCGAAGGCCGGTTCGGGCTGGCCGAAGACGCGCGGCGGACGAGTGTCCTTGGTACCCGTGAGCACGGGCGACGACTTGGTGATGAAGCCCGAGCCGTGGCGGCAGAAGCTCACGGCGCGCAGGTCGTAGTGCTGCTCGATGGGGTCGCGCTCGCCGTAGAAGTGGATGTTGTCGATGCGGCCGCCGGTAATCATAGCCTTGGTGCCGCTGGCGGCGGCATAGATGGCGCTGTCGTAATAGTAGGAGCAGATGGTCACCCACTCGTCGGCGCTCTGCGTCGACAGCTTGTACTGCAGCTCTATGTGGTCGAAGCCGCGGTAGTTGACGTCATAGTCGATGATGCTCACCGGCAGGTAGTAGCCCGTCGAGTCCTTCGGCGAGAGGGTGTTGAGCACCCAGTTCTCGTGCGGCTGCTCGATGTTGACGTCGCAGCTCACCGGCATAAAGTGTACCGAGAACTGGGCCTGGCCTTTGGTCGAGGCGATGCAGGTCGACTGAAACTCGATAATGAGGTCTTCGAAGTCGTAGCCGTCGCCGGCATAGACCTCCATAGTCTTGGTGATGACTTGCGAGCCTGTGAGGATTATGCTGCGGCCGTCGGTCAGCGGCATACCGTCGATATAGACGCGGGCGCCGTGGGGATTGCTCGAGTCCTTCATCTTTAGCTTGAAGGTAATGGGAAACTCTACGCCAGAACCTGCGGTGGCCTCTGTTTCGTTGTAGAGTTGGATGGTGAAGATTGCGGGACGGTCTATCGGCACATTGCTGAGTTCGTGGACGTTGATGTCGACCTTGGGGTTCTCGAGCTTGAGCGTGCCTGCCGAGAGTGGCATCTTGGGGCGGTAGAACTCGGTGCTGTCGGCCACCTCGCAGGGGCATCTGGTGGCGCCGCCGCGCAGGTAGTAGACCAGCGAGCCGTAGAGGTAGTCGTCGCCGTCGTAGTCGTTGCCTTCGCTGACGAAGTCGCGCGTGTCGGCCGAGGCAGTGTTGAAGGCGAAGTCGCTGATGCTCTTCTTCATACGATAGACGCTGACATCCATATTGCTGTACATATCAGGTGCCAGGGTGAAGCCTATCTCACGTGTGTGCGAGAGGCGCTCCTCGGGGTCGCGTCCGAACTGGAAGTCGACAATGGGTGTCAAAGAAAACTCAACAGCTGAACCGGGTGTATGGTGTCCAAAATTGTATGGATTGTAATTATCGTGATCATCTGTATTATTTTCATATAAATCATTCATAGCGTTTATTATCATTTGTCCCACATGAGGACTAAATACATTTGTCAAATTTCTTATCAAGTCGCCTGTGCCCACATTGAACCCGGGATAGTCACAATAGACGTGGTAAGCATCGCTGTAGGAGTAAGTGTCGGTGTGCGAGAGTGTGAGAGGGCCGCTGACGGAATAGGTAGCCACCGAGTCGTGCTGGCTCTGGTGAATGGCGGCAACTTTCTCGGCCTCGTTCTGCAGCAGCAGTTTGGCCCAATCGGCAATGCGACGGTTCAGGTCGGCCACCTCGTCGGCATAATACTGCGACGTGTTTTCGGGCAGCATCGCCACATAGTCGCCACCCCAGTTTGTGTCGCCAGGTGCGACGCGACTCCAATATACTTGTGTATTGCGTGCGTTGGCGGTAGCCTGGGCGGTGGCGCTATCGCAGGTCAGCAGCAAGGCGTCGCGCTGGTGCATCAGCTGCGGGATAAGGTTGTCGCGGATATGGCTGTGGGTGTAGGCGAAGGTGGCAGCCAACGCGGGGCCGTTCTCCAGTTCGCTGCCGATGACCAGGTAGTAGCGCTGCCCGTTGGTGTCAACGCCTGTGCCCACGGTCTGCATAGTGCCGTTGGCATCGCGGCCGCCGAGGGCGGTGAATGTCACCGAGTCGAGAGGCTGCACAGCATCCACACGGCGGAAATAGACGTTCTGCACCGCGCCGATATAGACGTCAGCATCCTGACCGACAAAGTAGGGGTTGTCGCTGGTGCTGATGCGCTCGTTGGTGCGGAAGGTGTAGTTGCCTTCGTGCTTGTAGTTATAGCTGCTGACGACGGGCAGGTTAAAATCATAGGTTGTGCTGAAGTCCATAGACTGGCCGGTATACCAACCGGTATATGCACCTACTCCAGCACCTGCAAAAGCACCCATAATAACTTTGCCTTGTGTACCGAGGGTAAGACCGAATTCGAGTCCGAACTTGAACTGGAAGTCGTAGGTGTAGCTGTAGGAGTATTCCGCGCCGCTCTCGATATAGGCGCTGGAGGTGCTTCCCGGCGGGTCGCGCAGCACGTCAAGCAGCTGGATGGTGCCGTGGGTCGAGGTGATGGCGTCGGCTGCGGTGGCGCGGTGGCCAGTCACGTAGCCGCGCACAGCCTGCTGCACCACATACTCACCGTCGCTCTCCACCGAGAGGTCAAGCACACGCTGCACGTTGGTATCGCTGCGCACGAAGGAGACATAGTCGATGGGGATGCTGAAGTCGGCGCTGCCGAGGGTGTCGAGCTCGAGGCTCATCACCTGCGTGTTGGCGTTCTCGTTTTCGTGCATACCGTTGTAGACCTTCAGTGTGCCGCCCTTGATGCGCACCTCGTCGAGGGTGCCGTTGGGGTCGTTGTTATAGCGATAGTCCTCGTGGGCGTAGGCGCGGAAGTCGTAGGTGCCGCTCTTGAAAACCGGAGCCCCGAAGAGGTAGCTGTAGGTGCCGTCGGCCTGCTTGGTGGCCAAGGGTACCTGGATGATCTGGTTGGTGATGTTCTGGCGTGCCATAGTTGGTTCGCCGAGGTAGTCGACCTCCATACCCCAGAGCAGCTGCTTGCAGGTTATGCTGATGGGAGCACGGTAGGTGAGCTTGTACTGTGCATTGCTGGTGGTGTAGCGGGCATACTGGCCCCAGGCGTTGGCGCCTGTGGGGGCTTCGCGAACGGTATCGCTCACCGTGGCGGCATCGCTGAGGTCGACCACATCGCCTGTACGTCCGCGGCTGAAGAGGGTGGCATAGCCAGTGGCGTTGGCCTGAACAATCTTCCACCGCACGGGGAAGAGGTCGGCGCTGAACTCGCCCGTCACCGGGTCGGGCTCGATGACCACGCGACGCAGCTGGTAATGGACCTGGGTCTGTCCCACAGTGTCCACTCCGTTGAATCCACCATACAGCAGATGAGGAACAGTATATTCAAGCGTGTCCTTGGTGAGGTCGGAGGGCACGCGCACCACATAGCTCACGTTGTCGCCCTCGAGCTCGAGGACCAGGCGGAGGTTGTCGCCCAGATTGTTGTGCGAGAGGCCGAGGCCGAGGGACAAAGCCGCTTGGTCGAGACCGCCGCTGACGCGTCCCGTGAGGCGCACCTTGGTCTGGTCCCACACGCGCACACCGTCGAGCGGTGTGTCGAGGGTGAGCAGGCTGTCGCCATCCATACGCACATAGCCGTCGCCGTCGAAGTGGTGGCCGTCCTTGACCACCTGCAGCGTGAAGGCGCTACCCTGAGGCACGCGCAGCTCGAAGTTGCCGTTGGCGTCGGTGCGCACCGGCGAGCCGGCAAAGCGCATCGTCGTGCCGTTGAGGCGGAAACAGGCGTCGCGCACAGGCACCGAGCTGTTCTCGAAGAGCACACGGCCGGTGAAGCGCACCGAGCTGATATTGTCGAAGTCAACCCCCTGCGTATTGCAGCGGCTGAGCGTCAGCGTGATGGTGGCCGACGTGGAGTTGGTATTGTTGTAGCGGAACTGGGCGGTCTGCGAGGTGGGGGTGATGGAATATTCCACACCGCCGCCGTAGGGCAGACTGTCTAAGAGGTAGGCACCCGTGGAGTCGGTGGTGACCACCTGCACCGTGGCGCCGTTGTCGGTCCGCGTGGCGGTGACGGTGATGCCGGGGCATCCGCTGCCGTCCTCGTAGTGCACGCGGCCGGCGATGCGGCCGTAGGGCGAACGCGAGCCGGTGGTGACGTGGCTTGTGCTGACGGTATTGCCTTCGCAGGTGTAGCTCATCGTCACGCGGTACTGCCACACGGGGCTTATCTGCGGGTCGGCCGTGCGGTCCACCCAGAAGCTGTTGGTCGTTGTACCGAGGGTGGTCCAGGCAGCGTTGGGGTCGTTGTCGGGCCGTGTCTCGACGAGGAATTCGTCGGCACCGCCGTCGGTCAGGCCCCAGGTGAGACGCACATATTCGGGCGAAGTCTGGTGCGTGCCGCTGAGGCTTTCGAGGTTGGCGGCATTGGTGTAGTAGGGCGTGCTGCTGCCACCGGAGGGCATAATCGTTCCGGAGAGCCTGGCAGAATAATACAGTGGCAGACTGATGCCGGTTGTGTCAAGCATCCAGGCGTATGAGTAGTGGACGCAAGGACTGTTTGCCACATCGGTGTAGGTGAAACTGACATTCCCATAATAAAAGGTGTTCCAGTCGGGATTGTATATAACGCGGTAGAGTGCAGCCTTGATAGAGTCGTCAGGCACGGGGATGCGGATGGTATCGCCCGTCTCCTGCATAATCTTGAGGATATAGAGTGTGGCACGGTCGTCCCAATAGCCCCAGGGCTCGTGGCAACTGTGGTTACCGCACGGACTGTTGTAATTAGAGTTGCTCATTCGGATTGTCAGATGCACCTTGTGGTTGTCGGCGAAATTGTCGTCAAGGTGGTAGTACATACTGTTGTAGAACCACGCCATATAGAGATCGGGGCTGACACTGGCGCTGCGGGCGTAGTCGTGTCCTGTCCAGCCCCAGATGGCCGACGAGGTGCGGCGCACGCGGTAGTAGATGGTGTTGCTGTGCTCGACGGGGTTGTACCAGGCGGCACGGGCGGAGTCGACGTAGGTGAAGGTTTTCTCGTCCGTTGCGGTGTCGCCCCACTCGATGGGCATCATAGCGATGGTCTGCGCGTCGCTGAAGTCGCTGCTGTAGGCACGCTGCAGCTCGAACATATCGTTCAGCACGATGTCCTCCGCATTGGGATAGCGTATCTTCCAGCTGAGCTGCTTGTAGCGGTTGTCGTAATAGGTGATGTTGTCGCCCTCGCGCTGGTAGGAGTAGGCGCTGGCTGTGAAGTCGTGGATGCGGTGGTAGGCGGGTACGTTGACCTTGTTGGACGTGTACCACAGAATGATGTCGGACGAGTCGGTGGACTCGGAGCTGTGTACCTGCATAAAGATGCGGAAGCCGGGCTGCACGGTGTCTTCGGCCTGGAGCCACAACATACCGCTCTGGTCCTGACAGGGAATCTGTGCCGGGTTCCACGAGGTGTAGTACTTGATGGGCTGCTGGAAAGCGACGTAGGGCACCGCTACCTTGCCTGCTGAGTTGGCGCTGTTTTCGTTGTTGGAATAGAAGATGGGGTTTATCAGCTGGGGCTGCACATCGCGGCTGTTGAGGTTGCTGAATGTGCCCAGGATGAAGTTCTTTGTGTATTGGGTTTGGGTAGTTACAGGGTACCCATTTGGGAAAGTAGTCTCAGCTACTGTTGATTGGAATTGTACACCCGCCGTGATAGTGCTCCCCAGAACCGACTCTGGCGGATACCAGTCGAACTCGATGTAATACTCTTCTCGGTAGACATTCGAGCGCACTTCTTCTGAATTACTTCCCTCCAAATCGTGCGTCAGATTGTGCATTTGGATGGTATCGGTATTGAAAGTTGCATTCACGCCATCACTTGCCGAAGTGAACACAACGGTTCCCGACTTCACTCGGAACTTATGTCCACCAAGATAATAGAGTTCAAGAATAGGCACAGGGGTCTGACCGCCCGCAATATAGTAGACCTGGCCATTGGTAATATAACTATAAGTGTAGTTTCCGAAATAATAACGTACAGGAATCCTGAAGTGCAACTTGCCTTGTGCAGTCTTCACGGCATCGTAGTAGCTTAAGTCAAGTATGCGTTGTACGAACGCACGATCTGTTGGCAGTGCCTGCGATGTCGCCGGCAATAGCATCGCCGCCATCAGCGGTAATGCTATCAAAAAAATTTTTAATATATGTTTCATATCTTGTTAATTTAGTTTTTCTTGTTAAAAAAATGCTGATAAAATCAGTGACAGTCTAATAAAATAAACAACAAATTGTCATAATATTTTCGGGCGAGTACCATCTAAATATATGACAATTAGTGTTCTGTGGCGCTTTGTAAACCTAAAGTTTACGCTGCAAAGTTACAAATAAAATTGATTTAGTATACAGTTTCGGCGTTTTTTTTTCGCCGCGACCTTCCGTATTCGGCAAATTTGCAGGGTGTTTTTAATGTTGTGTGTCTTTTGGAGGCTTCGAGCCCGCTTCGGAAGCCCCCCCGGCAGAGAAGTGCCCTGCCTGGGGCAGGAGCGAAACGGTTTATTGCTTTGGATTGCGGAAGGGAAACGATTTATTGCTTTGGATTGCGAGTGCAACACACCCCGCCCGTTGGGCACCCCTCTCCGAGAGGGGATGTCGCGGTAGCGGTCTGGATGACTGTTAGTTTGACGCAACTATTTACGAGAAAAAAGCGACTGCATAGCCATCCCCTCTCGCGAGAGGGGATGACGCGGTAGCGGTCTGGATGACTTTTAGTTTGACGCAACTATTTACGAAAAAAAACGACTGCGTAGCCATC
>R22__coassemble_1139_pt1 | contig 14170 bp, 8 predicted proteins | sample R22__metabat2_high_PE_041 | metagenome-assembled genome bin R22 | reverse complement strand
GACTATGACGGTGTTGTGCTGACGAAGCTGGATGGCGACACACGTGGCGGTGCTGCGTTGACGATTCGCTACTCGGTGCAGAAGCCCATCAAATTTGTCGGTATCGGTGAGAAGATGGATGCCCTGGATGTTTTCCATCCCGACCGAATGGCCAACCGCATACTTGGTATGGGCGATGTCGTCTCGCTGGTGGAACGTGCCCAGGAGCAATATGACGAGCAGGAGGCGCGCAAGATTCAGAAACGCTTGGTCCACAACGAGTACAACTATGAGGATTTCCTGTCGCAGATAGCCCAAATCAAGAAAATGGGCAATATGAAAGACCTGATAGGAATGATTCCGGGACTGAACAAGCTGACGAAAGACGTCGAAATCGGTGATGACGCCTTTGTGCCCATCGAGTCGATCATCGGTTCGATGACCCCTTACGAGCGACGCAATCCCAGTTGCCTGAACGGCAGCCGCAAACAGCGTATCGCCGCCGGCAGCGGCCGGACGATACAGGAGGTGAACAGGCTTGTGAAGCAGTTTGAGGACACCCGCAAGATGATGAAGGCCGTTTCGACCAAGGGCGGCAAACTGCCACTGCCCAGAAGGAGAAGATAATCAGTGAATTTTTAACCCAAAATACTAATCTTAATCTTTTAAAATAGTTATGTATCAACTTCTTGACGGAAAACAGACATCAATAGCAATCAAGGATAAAATAGCCAACGAGGTGCGTGCTTTGACAGCCAAAGGGATGCGTCCGCCTCATCTGGCAGCCATTCTGGTCGGCGACGACGGCGCCAGCCAAACATACGTGGCCAACAAGGAAAAATCGTCGCACGAGGTGGGTTTCACCTCCTCGGTGTACAGGTATTCGGCCAACACATCGGAAGAGGAACTGCTGAAAGCCATCGAATTTTTGAACAATGACGACGATATTGATGGTTTTATAGTCCAGCTGCCTTTGCCGAAACAGATTGACGAGCAGAAGGTTATCAACGCCATTTCGCCAGAGAAGGATGTCGATGGCTTCACGCCTATCAATATTGGCCGTATGGTGCTGGGCGAAGATGCTTTCCTGCCGGCCACACCTATGGGAATCTGTTCAATTCTAGAACATTACAATATCGAGACAGAAGGAAAGCATTGTGTCGTGCTGGGACGTAGTAACATCGTGGGTACGCCTGTCGCTAACCTCTTGTCGCGCAACAAGAAAGGCGCCAACTGCACCGTGACGCTGTGCCACAGTCGCACGAAAAACCTTCCCGAGCTGACTCGCCAGGCCGACATACTTGTCGTTGCCATCGGCAAGCCGGAGTTTGTTACGGCCGATATGGTCAAGGACGGAGCAGTACTTGTGGATGTCGGAATCCATCGCATCCCCGACGAGACCAAGAAGAGCGGCTATCGCATCATTGGCGATGTGAAGCACGACGAGGTCGACAACAAATGCAGCTGGGTGACGCCCGTTCCCGGCGGTGTCGGCCCGCTGACCATCGTGTCGCTGCTGCAAAACACAATGAAGGCCTACAAGAAACGTTTCGCGTTGCAGTAGGCAAGACTACATAATCTTTTATTTCAATCTGTAATAGTATGAAAACCATTGTTGTAGTGCCTTGCTATAATGAGTCGAAACGTCTTCGTCAGGAGGATTTTCTGCACTATGTGGAGCAGAATGAGGATGTGGCGTTTTTGTTCGCCAACGATGGAAGCAGGGACAATACATTGGAGGTCCTTCAGACTTTGACGGCAAAGCATAATAATTTGCTGCTGTTTGATATTCAGCCCAATGGGGGCAAAGCGGAGGCGGTGCGAAAGGGTATGCTCTTTGCCGCCGAGCATTACGATCCGCAATATATAGCCTTTTGGGATGCCGATTTGGCGACGCCACTCGACGAAATCAAGCCGATGGTGGATTGGATAGAAAAGGACTATGATGCTGTTATGGGATTGAGACTGATGCGTTTGGGCGCCAAAGTGCGTCGCAAAACCGTGCGCCACTATCTGGGCCGCTGTTTTGCCACGGTGGCTTCGATGATGCTCAAACTGCCTGTGTACGACACGCAATGCGGAGCCAAAATGTTCCGCGCCGAGGTGGTGCGTGCCCTTTTCAATGAGCCGTTCATAACACGCTGGCTGTTCGATGTGGAAATTTTGGCACGCTACACGCAGCGTTATGGGACGCAACGGGCTGTCGAGAAGATATATGAATTCCCCCTGTTCCAGTGGCAGGACATAGACGGCTCGCAGCTGAAAAGCCGCGATTTTATTAAGGCCCCGGTAGAATTGCTCAAAATCAGACGGAAATACAGACATTGATTGTGCCGCTGATTATGGTTTTATCATTTTAACAAATTGAATTACAGATGAAAAGATTCTTCTCTGAAAATAAGAAAAATGTTTGGTTCTGGCTTTTTGTGGTAGTGGCAGCCGTGCTGCTGTTTGCTATGCCGCTGATGAGCCTAAGTGCCGGAAACAGTGGCGATGAGGATAAGTTCCAGATTCCTCAGGGCAGGTTTGTAATGGACTACTTCGAGTCGGACGGAGCCGACACCACCTGCCTCAAGGATGTCGTCACCCTGAACGGCAAGGAGCAGAATTGGAATTTGAAGTACTATGGCTGTTCGTTCGATGTGGTTACGGAGTGGATTGATCGCTCTTTCGGCATCGACGATATCGCCCGTACGCGTCATATCTGTAATTCGCTGTTGGGATGGCTGATAGTCCTTTTTGGCGGTCTGATAGCCTACCGGATGGGAGGATGGCGCGCCGGCGTTTTTGCAATGCTTCTGCTGTTCTTCTCGCCGCGCCTGCTGGGTCATTCGTTCAACAACCCTAAGGATATTCCTCTTGCGGCAGGCATCATAATGTCGATATATTATATGATGATGTTCTTCCGTCAGCTGTCGCCGCAAATGGCTGACGGTCAAGGCGGCAAGGGCAACAAAAATACCGTCAAACCGATATATCCGGCTCAGGCGTTTTCGGACAAGACCACGCGTTGGCTTGCCATTTTCCTCTTTGTGCTGGTTTCGCCGCTTATCGTTACCACAGCAGGAGTGGGCTTCACTGTTGTTATTGTGGCGCTTTTTATAGCCGTGCTGCTTATCAAAGGCACCCCGAAGTTCAATCCGTTGACACTCTTTATGTTGGCTTTGTCGCTGGCTCTCGCTGTCAGCAACCGTATTGGCGGACTTATTGCAGTGGGATATATGGGCCTGTGGGGGCTTCTGTGGCTGGTGCGCTATCGCAAAATGCTGGATGGCAAAACGATAACAAAGGCTATCGTTGCCGCTTTGCTTGTTTGCCTGACTGGCTTCTTCTGCGGACTGCGTCTGTGGCCGTATGCTTTGCAGGACCCGATCCACAACAGCATCGAAAGCTTCAAGCTGATGTCGCAGTTCGACGTTCAACTGCGTCAGCTTTTTGAAGGTACAATGATGATGTCCAGTAACTTGCCCTGGTACTATACTCCCAATTTTATGATTATGACCATACCTTTGGCGGTGATGATTGGTTGGGCAATTTATCCATTTTTCGGTGCTTTCAGGCGCGAACGTCGCATAGACAGCATAATGATTTATTTCTGCTTCCTGTTCCCTGTGGTTTGGATTGTCATTACCGGCGCAAATGTCTATGGCGGATGGCGCCATTCGCTTTTTGCCTATGCCCCGATGGCGGTGGCTGCCGGACTTGGATTTGACGCTTTTGCTGCTTGGGCCGGCCGGAAGAGCGGAAAAAGGAATGCAGAAAGCGGAAAGCGTGGTGTTGCGTGGGTCGAACTGGTTTGTTCGCTGGTGCCCGTGTGCCTGATGGTTCCTCCGGCACTCCACACCGTCCGAAACCATCCGTACGAATATGTGTATTTCAACGAATTGGCAGGTGGCGTGAAGAAGGCTTTTGGCCACTATGAGCTCGACTATTACTACCATTCGATGCGCGAAGCGACAGAATGGGTCGTGGCCAACGCCGAACCGAAGCCTGGCGACGAGAAAACCCTTGTCGGCTCGTGGCATATCGAATCGACCAAATACTTCCTTCGCAACGACACGACGCGCTTTGCCACACGCTTTGTGCGCTGGGCTCAACGCTACGAGTATGACTGGGATTACTTGGTGTTCCCCATCACTGGAATCGCTGGCGATTACCTTCTGGGGCCGTCGTTCCCGCCCAAAGACTGCGTGTATACGGTCGATGTGGATGGCGTTCCTATCGCATTGGTCCTCAAGCGTCAGACGAAAGACGACTTCCTCGCAATGCAATTGTTGAAAGAGGGCAATGTGGATAGCGCTATGGTGTTGTTCGGCAATGTTTTGCAAGTCAATCCGGATAATGTAACCGCACTCTCAAATATGGCTAATGTCGCGTTGCAGCGCGGTCAATATGATGAGTGTGCAAAATATTGCGACAGGATTCTGGCTGTGGATGCAGCTAATCCTCAGGCTGGCCAGATGTTGGTTTATGCCTACCTGAATGCTGGAAAACAGCAAGATGCGGCTGAACTGCTGGACAAGATTAAACGCGAGGGTCAGCAACCCTTTGCTTTCACGCTGACGGCGCAACTGTATGCACAACAAGGCAATGTGGCGGCTGCTTTGGCAGAAATCAATGCTATGCTCGACCGTGGACTAATGGACCAGGATGCTCTGAACCTGTATGTCCAGCTGCGTATGGCGCAGGGCAGTGACCAGAATAGTGCCGTCTTTGGCTTCTATTCGGCTTATGCCAACGGACTTGAGAAAAACGGCGACAAGAAGGGCGCCGAGCAATTGCGCAAACAAATGAATGGAGGAAGATGAAAAAGATTTGGATTGCCATAGTGAAACTGTTCGGCTGGAAATTCGACCTGCCGCCTGCCGACGACTGGAAGCGGCTGCATCGGTGCGTTCTTATCGAGGCACCGCACACCAGCATATATGACTTCTTGCTTGGCGCTGCCTGCGTGTGGCGTCTGGGGCTCAATGGCAAGTTTTTCATTAAGAAGGAGTTCTTTGTGTTTCCGCTGCGCAAGTTCCTGCATTGGAGCGGCGCGCTGCCCATCGACCGCGGAAATCCTAATAATAATATGGTAGGCAATGCCGTCAAGGCCCTGACCGAAAACAACGATATATCATTTATTATCACGCCCGAGGGAACCCGCAAGTGCGTGAAGCGTTTCAAGCGCGGATTCTATGAAATTGCTACCCAGGCCAATGTGCCTGTGGCAATCACCTATATCAATTATAAAACACGCCATATGGGAGTCGGCCCGCTGATAGACCCTACTGGCGATTTCGATGCCGATATGCGCCGCATTCTCGAATTCTACACCGATGTGACTCCCCGCAATGCCAAAGGGTGGAATATCGACCTTCTGAAAAAAACATATAATCAGGAAAATAAATAAAATCTACAATATGAATAACGTAAGACGTATCTACGTGGAAAAAAAGTCCGACTATGCTGTCAAAGCAGTCGAACTGAAGAGCGAAATGCTCAACTATCTTAATATCAATGCCGACAATGTCCGTGTCCTTATCCGCTACGACATCGAAAATCTTAGCGACGAGACTTATCGCAAAGCTCTCGGCACCGTCTTTTCCGAACCTCCGGTCGACTATGTCTATGAGGAGAAGTTCCCTCACAATGACAATGATTTCTGTTTTTCGGTCGAATACCTGCCTGGCCAGTTCGACCAGCGCGCCGACAGCGCCGAGCAATGCTGCTGTCTGCTCAACGACAGCGAGCATCCGGTCATCAAGTCGGCTACTACATATATTATTTCCGGCAAGTTGTCCGACGAACAGAAGGAGGCAATCAAGAAACACTGTATCAATCCTGTAGATAGCCGTCTGACGGACGAAGTGAAGCCCGAAACATTGGTCGACCACTTCGACGAGCCGGCCGATGTCATCGTCTTCGACGGTTTTAAGGATATGGCTGAAAATGAGCTCAAAGAACTCTACGACTCGTTAGGCCTGGCTATGACCTTCGCCGACTTCAAACATATTCAGCGTTATTTCCACGACGAGGAGCGTCGTAACCCCACGATGACCGAAATCCGCGTGCTGGACACCTACTGGAGCGACCACTGCCGCCACACCACCTTCGCCACCGAGCTGAAGGATGTGACATTCGACGACGGCTACTACCGTCCGCTCATCGAAGGTGCCTTCAAGCAGTATCTGGCTGACCATAAGGAACAATATGTCGGTCGTACCGACAAGTATGTCTGCCTGATGGACATCGGAACCCTTGCCGCAAAACGGCTGAAGAAGGCTGGCTATCTGGACGACCAGGAACCGAGCGACGAAATCAACGCCTGCTCCATCGTGGTACCGGTCACCATCGACGGGGTAGAGGAGGAGTGGCTTATCAATTTCAAGAACGAGACCCACAACCACCCCACTGAGATTGAACCATTTGGCGGTGCTGCCACCTGTCTCGGCGGATGCATTCGTGACCCACTTTCGGGCCGTACCTACGTCTATCAGGCTATGCGCGTCACCGGCGCGGCCGACCCCACCAAGCCGCTGAACGAAACCCTGCCCGGCAAGTTGCCGCAACGCAAGATCGTCACCACCGCCGCCCGCGGCTATTCCAGCTACGGCAACCAGATTGGCCTGGCCACCGGCCTGGTGAACGAGATATATCATCCCAACTATGTGGCTAAGCGTATGGAGATTGGCGCCGTTATCGCCGCTGCTCCGCGTCGCGCCGTTCAGCGTCTCAGTTCCGATCCGGGCGATGTCATCATCCTGCTCGGTGGCCGCACCGGCCGCGACGGCATCGGAGGCGCCACGGGTGCCTCGAAGAGCCACACTACCAAGTCGCTCACTACCTGTGGCGCAGAGGTGCAGAAGGGCAACGCCCCCACCGAACGCAAGATTCAGCGCCTTTTCCGTCGCGAAGAGGTGTTGCACCTTATCAAGAAATGCAACGACTTTGGCGCTGGTGGCGTGAGTGTTGCCATTGGCGAGCTGGCCGACGGTCTGCAGATCAACCTCGATAAAGTTCCCAAGAAATATGCTGGCCTCGACGGCACCGAACTGGCTATCAGCGAGAGCCAGGAGCGTATGGCTGTCGTCGTCGACCCCAAGGATGTGGACCAGATGCTCAAGTATGCCGACGAGGAGAACCTCGAGGCTACCGTCGTGGCCACCGTCACCGAGGAACCGCGTATGGTCATTAACTGGCGCGGCAAGGAGATTGTCAACCTCAGCCGTCGCTTTATCGACACCAACGGCGCCCATCAGGAGACCACCGTCTCTGTCACTATGCCTAAGGAGCCAATAAAATCTGATAAGCCTATTGACACCGACATAAAAAGCCTTTGGCTCAACACCCTCGCCAACCTCAACGTATGTTCGCAGAAGGGCCTTATCGAGATGTTCGACAGCTCTATCGGTGCCGGCAGTGTGGTGATGCCTTTTGGCGGCAAATACCAACTTACGCCAACTCAAAGTATGATTGGCAAGTTGCCCCTGCTCGACGGCAAGTGCGACACGGTGACCATTATGTCCTACGGCCTCGACCCCTACAAGCTCAGCTGGAGCCCGTTCCACGGGGCTGTTTATGCCATTCTCGACTCGGTGGCCAAGATTGCTGCCGCCGGTGGCGACGCCAGCCGTGTGCGCCTCACTTTCCAGGAATATTTCAAGAAACTGGGCAACGACCCCTACCGCTGGGGCGAACCCTTCAGTGCCCTCCTCGGCGCCTACAACGCCCAGATGGGTCTGCATCTGCCTGCCATCGGCGGCAAGGACTCGATGAGTGGCACCTTCAACGATATCGACGTGCCACCAACGTTCTGCTCTTTCGCCGTCGGAATCAGCGATTTGCAACACGTTGTTACTCCCGAACTCAAGAAGGCCGGCAACCGACTGGTGTTGCTCGACATCAAGCAGAAAGATTATGATATGCCTGACTACGACGACGCTCTCGCACAGTACGCAGCCCTGCGCAAAGGCATAGAGCAGGGTCAGGTGCTCTCGACCTATTGCATCGGTCGCGGTGCGCTGATGGAAGCTGTCAGCAAGATGGCCTTCGGCAACAAACTGGGCGTAACCCTTAGTGATAGCGTGACTCTCAGCGATTTGTGCAAGATTAACTATGGCCATATCGTCGTCGAGACCTCGGCCGATTTGCGCGACCTGCCTTTCCGCTGCCGCGAAATAGGTGTGGTGACCGATAATCCCTACTTCGAATACAAAGGCGAGCGTGTCAGTCTAGAGGATGCCCTCGCAGCTTGGCAGAAGCCTCTCGAAGGCGTCTTCCCAACGCGCAGTGCCAAAACGGAGAACGGAAGTCAAAAAGTTGATACTCCGCTATTTAAGGCTCCCAAAGAAAAGATTTCAACTTTCAGCTTCCAACTTTCAACTTCGGCAAAGCCCCACGTATTCATCCCTGCCTTCCCTGGCACCAACTGCGAGTACGATTCGGCTCGCGCCTTTAACCGCGCCGGCGCCGAAAGTGAGATCATCGTCTTCCGCAACCAGAACGGTCAGCAGATCCGCGAGAGCGTGGATGCATACGTCGACGCCATCCGTCGCAGCCAGATCATTATGATTCCTGGCGGCTTCTCGGCCGGCGACGAGCCCGAAGGTAGCGCCAAGTTCATCACCAGCGTCTTCCGCAACCAAAAGATTGCCGATGCCGTGATGGAACTGCTGCAGAAACGCGACGGCCTGATGCTCGGCATCTGCAACGGCTTCCAGGCACTCGTCAAACTGGGTCTCGTGCCCTACGGCGAGATTCGTCCGCAGGCTGCTGACGCTCCTACGCTGACTTTCAACACCATCGGTCGCCACCAGAGCAAGATGGCCTATACACGCGTCACCAGCAACCTCAGCCCCTGGCTGCAGCGCGCCGAACTGGGTGCCACCTATGTCATCCCAATCTCGCACGGCGAGGGTCGCTTCGTGGCTCCGCAGGAGTGGATCGACAAGCTGTTCAAGAACGGCCAGGTGGCTACGCAGTATGTTGATCTTCAGGGTAATCCCACAATGGACGAGGAATACAATATGAACGGTTCATACTGTGCCATCGAGGGTATCACCAGCCCCGACGGACGCGTCTTCGGCAAGATGGGCCACAGTGAGCGCCGCAGCAAAGGCTCGGCCCTCAACATCTATGGCAACGACGACCAGCAGATCTTCGAAAGTGGCGTACAGTACTTTAAGTGATAACAAAGCGGTTTTTCGCAATCGTTGACGAGCAGTGTGCTAATGCTTGACTATTAATATGTTTATATACAATTATAAAAAAATCCAAAGATTAACACACTGCTTAACAGATTTGTACAATGGAGACTAAGTATCGTTCGATAGATATATCATCGTGGGTCAAAGTAGGAGAAGGCGGTAACGGCTCGACGTATGAGGATTTAGGGCAACCAGATATCCTGCTCAAACTCAATAAAAAGCGTTTGAGCGGGCTGGAGACGGTCAAGACTGAATTCGACACCTCGGTTGCCGTAGCCCGTTTGGGACTTTCCACTCCGCGGATGATAGAAATCGTCAAGGTTGGCGATTCTTACGCTACTATAATAGAGCGTGTTAGACAAAAAAAATCGATGTCGAGCATCTGCCACGACAACCCGGAACAGATTGATGAGATGGGGCGTCTTTTGTGCAGTCAGCTGAAAATACTTGAATCGACACCTTGCGATACGTCTATATTCTTGGACCACAGGCAGCTCGCGTTGCAAGCTATTCAGCAGGCGGTGTATATCCCTCGCAACGAGCGCGATTTTATGTTTTCCTTAATCAGCAAAGTGCCCGAAGTTACTACGTGTTCGCACGGCGATTTCCAGACGGGAAACATCATCATTGCGCAGAATCGGTGCTATTGGATTGACCTTGGACGCTTCGGATACGGACATCCAATATTCGATATATCACATCTTTATCTGATATGTAATGTCTATTCGAAAATAGGGCGCGCAAGAAATCTGTTCCATATGACACGCGAACAACTTTTGCAGCTATGGGACTCATTTGCAGTGGCTTATTCGGGTAATGAAAGCCACGCCGATTTCGACGACTATGTGAAACAACACGCTGCTGCCGATATTCTTCTTCGCACGGCCTACGATAAACCGACATTCTTGGAGCGGCTCTTTTTCAAAGCTCAGATTCACAGTGTTTTGAAACCTTTTGTGTGATTTTGCCATTTGAATCAAAGATATTGTTTTATGGAACTCATTCTCAAATATTTCCCTAATCTCACCGAGCGCCAGAAGGAGCAGTTTGCAGCTTTGCCAGACCTTTACAACGATTGGAACTCGAAGATCAACGTTATCAGCCGCAAGGATATGGACAACTTTGTCGAGCACCACGTGCTGCATTCGCTGGCCATTGCTAAAGTGGTGCAGTTCAAGACGATGTGCGACATTATGGACCTCGGCACCGGCGGCGGATTCCCAGGTATCCCGTTGGCGATAATGTTCCCCGACGCCAACTTTTACCTTGTCGATTCCATCGGCAAGAAAATCAAGGTGGTAAAGGATGTCGCCGAACAGCTGCAGCTGAAGAACGTTACCGCCGAACAGATACGTGCCGAGCAGGTGCAGCGCGACTTCGACTTCATTGTATCGCGTGCTGTAACTGACCTCAGCCAGTTTGCCGGTTGGGTGAAGGGTAAAATATCTGATATCCATTATCATAAACTCCGCAACGGCATAATTTACCTCAAGGGTGGCGACCTCGACGCCGAGCTGGCACCCTTCCGCAAAAAAGTGCGCACCTGGGACATCGCCGAATTCTTCGAAGAACCCTATTTCGAAACCAAAAAGGTGATTTATATGCCGATGGGAAAGTGACTTGTGACCTGTGACACGAATGCGCTCGTATCACAGGTTACATATTATATTTATAACTAATTAAATTAAAAATGAAGACACTTGCTAATTCATTCCTGAGCATTGCCTGCTGCTTAATGCTGCTCTTTCAATGCTCGACGGCCAATGCCCAAGCCGACCAGAAACTGATTGACAAAGCCAATGCTGGCGACATTAAGGCTATGCGTCTGCTCGCCTTCTGCTACGAGCGCGGGGCTGGTGTGGCTCACGATTCGGCTATGGCCCTGCAGTGGTACCAACGTGCTGCCGACAAAGGCGACGGCGAGGCGTGGCTTTGCATTTCGCGCTACTATAGGGAAGGCCGGCTGCTGCCTGCCGACACGGCCCGCTTCCTGGCCATCCGCAAGGAATGGGCCGACAAGGGTCTGCCTAACGGCATCGCCGCTTTGGGGTATGCATATCTCCTTGGATGCGGAGTGGAGGCCGACACGGCAAAGGCTATGAAACTTATCGAAGAGGCTGCCCGAAAAGGTTCTGGCTGGGCGCTTGGCTCGATGGGCGACAACTATACCTACGGAGTGTTCGGCTATCCGCGCAACAACAAACTTGCGGAGCAGTATTATAAAAAAGCGCTAAAGGCTGGCGATTTGGTGAACTATGCCCGCCTTGCCTATCTTTATTCGATAATGGGTGATACCAAGAATACTTGGAGATACATTCGGGAGGCAAAGAAGTGGAACGATCCCACTGTGAGGATTCTCGAGGCCGAATGCTACTTCATCGGCACTGCCGAGGTCGCCGCCGATCAGCGCAAGGCGCAGCAGATAATTGCCGATGTCGTCAGCCAGAACAATATGGCTTTCGATGAGGCAGGGCAAATGTTTATGGACGCCACCGACCCCGCTTTGCGCGACAGCCTGAAGGCCCTGTCGTACTGGCAAAAAGGTGCCGCGCAGGGCGATGCAGGATGCCGCCTGAGCCTGGCACGCTATTATCTGAACAATCAGCAATTTGACAAGTCGATACGCTACCTTAAGGAAGTCATCAACGATCCCGCCGGCAACGAACAGCAGGGCGCGACGTGTGCGTCGATGGCGCGTATCTGCTTCGGCGGATTGGTGAAGGAGCAAGACAGCGACTCGGCGTTGTACTGGCTGAATATGGGTGTGGACCGTTTCAAAAGTGCCGAATGTGCCACGATGCTGGGCGATTTTTATGCCGAGCAGCAAAACGATGTGACAAAGGCTATTGCCTTCTACGACAAGGCATTCACGCTTGGCGACACCGATGCCATTGTCGGCATTGGCCGTATGTATGCATACACAGGACAAACGTCCGAAGCCATCAGCACCTTCAACCGATACATATCCTATGGCCGCCCCGACGGATACTATTGGTTGGCAATGGCTTACGACAATATCCCCGATACCGGCAAGGAGCTTGAGGCCCTCAACAATGGCGACAAGGCTGGCAGCGCCCTTTGCCAGCAGGTGTTGGGCAATATCTACGAAGCCGGGGCCATCGGCGACAAGCCCGACTATAAGAAGGCCGAAAAATATTACCTCAAATCGTCCACTTCCGCCTCGCTGGATAAGCTGGGTGTCCTCTATCTCAATGGTTCGCTGGGCAAGCAGAGCCCGAAAGACACCGAGAAGGGATTGGCATACGTGCAGAAAGCGGCCGATATGGGCAATATCGATGCTATCTACCGTTTGGGCCACCTGTACGAGACTGGCAACGTCGTTGGCGAAGCCGACCAGGAAAAGGCGTTGTCGTACTTCAAGTTGCTGGCTGACAACGATATTCCTGCCGGTTATTTCAAAATGGGACTTTATTACGAACTTGGCGACGGAGGTCTGGAACAGGATATGGCCAAGGCCGTCGAATATTACAACCGTGCTGCCGATATGGGCTATGGGCCGGCAATGCGCTATCTTGGCGACTTCTACCGCATCGGTCAGTATGTGCCGCTCGACAAGAAGAAGGCTTTCGAGTATTACAACAATGCCGCTTCGCAAGGCGATGCATCGGCCGTATACTACATCGGCCGTTCCTACCTCGAAGGGTGCGGCGTCGACATCGACACGTCGGCGGCAATACCCTACCTCAGGTCGGCAGCGATGCAGGACGTCGGTCAGGCGGCTTTCCTTCTGGCCGAATTCTACAACTTTGCCAAAGGCGGTTTCCAGGCCGACGGCGACTCGGCTGGATACTATTATATGATGGCCCACAACAACGGCAGCGGCGATGCAAGCTACCGTATTGGCCGTCAGCTTATAAACGAAAACTACCCGAAGGAGGCAGTCGAATATCTCAGCGTCGGCGCCCGGCGGGGCAACTACGATGCAATGGTGCTCTTTGCCGTCTGCCTGCAGGAGGGCTACGGCATCGAGGCCAATCCCGAAGAGGCCTACCGCATATTCGAGAATGTAGCATCGCGCGTCGACAATTCGTCGGCCTACTATTATATGGGCACAGCCCGACTCAACGGCCGCGGATGCCAGCAGAGCGAACGGCTCGGAAAACTCTATCTCGACACGGCCGCGGCCCTGGGCAACACCGGCGCAATGACGGCCCTGGCCCAGTGCTACCTGAACGGATACGGCTGCGAACCCGACACGGCGGCCGCCATACAGTACTACCGGCAGGCCATCGACGGCGGCTCGCTAGCTGCCTGCAACCGTTTGGGTTATCTCTATGAAGCACGCGAAGAGTACGAAAAGGCCGTCGCTTGCTATCAGCAATCGGCCGACGGCGGCAATTACGAAGGTATGTGCTGCCTCGGACTCTGCTACGAGAAGGGGCACGGCGTCGTGCTGAGCTACCGCAAGGCCTACGACCTCTATAAGCGTGCTGCCGATGCTGGCTATCATCGTGGCTATCTGATGATTGCGTTCTGCTATCTCGAAGGCATTTTCGTCGAGGAAGACAACGCCAAGGCCCTGCAATGGTTCGAAAAGAGTGCCGAAGCCGGCAATCTGCTGGCAATGTACAATGCCGCCTCGATGTACGAGGAGGGCGAAGACGGCGTCAAGCGCGACCTCAAGCGTGCCAAATACTGGTACCAGAAGGCCGCCGCCGAAGGCTACGAGCCCGCCGTAAATGCTTTGAAAAGAATGAAATAAGCCACTCACGATTGCATATTCCGAAAGCGTGATGGCAAGGCGCTGAAGGCTCGAAAAAAACTGAAGGCTTGAAAAAAGAGCTGCGATTAGTTTCGCAGCTCTTTTTCTTTGCTTCCGGTTCCTATGGTTGCGGTATGATTTCCGCTCGCAAGGCGACCTGACAAAATGTCAGTTGTACGAAATCCTAACCAAAGCCTTATCATCTTCTACCGTGGTAAAAGGTGGTAAAAACTTGGTAAGAATTTGGGTAGAATTTGATAAGAAGATGGTCTTGGTT
>R22__coassemble_1138_pt1 | contig 14189 bp, 9 predicted proteins | sample R22__metabat2_high_PE_041 | metagenome-assembled genome bin R22 | reverse complement strand
AGAACGATATAGGATATATATAGGATATATATAGGAAATGGCGGAGCGGGTGGGGGCAGAGGCCGAAGGCAAGCCGGCCGGAACGCGTAAAAAAAATGCACATAAAAACCCCTGACAAAAAAGGACTTACGAAAAAAGCGAAAAAAAATTTCATTTCCGATGCAGCAATTTTGCATTTTTTTGTTACTATATATAATGAAAGGGGGAAAAACGCGTTATTAAAATCATAAACGGGAAAAAATGGAAACAAAAAACATTAAGAATATGAAAAAATTAGTACTTATTTCGGCAATGCTGCTCTTTGTAGGCAGCAGCTATTCTGTCTTCGCCCAGGCGGGACAGGGTTCGGACACGGCCTGCGTGGGCCTGAAGAACCCCCTCAACTTTTGGATGAGCGGCGGCCACAACGAGTTGTGGACCGGCTATACCGGCTCCAAACCTGAAACGGCCAGTACCTGCTACGTGGAAGGCGTCAGCTGCGGCACCACCGTTCAGGCCGACGCCCTCGAGTCGGTCAACAACAGCGATGGATGCTCCATCTCGCTGACCAACAGCCAGACCCGCACCCTGTCGAAGGACATACACAACCAGGCCGACCACCAGCGCCAGTTTGTCATCAAAGGACCCGGCTATGACCCCGACACCTATAACCACCTGAGCTACCTGCCGCCCGACACGACCTTCACCAGCTCGATACGTTTGGGCAACTATTGCGGCAACCACGGCGGCGAGAAGCTGACCTACGACATCCGCATCACGCCCGAAAACGCCCTGCTGACCATCTGGTTTGCCCTGTCGCTGCAGAACGGCCAGCACAGCGCAGCCCAGAACCCCGAATTCACCATCGTGGTGCAGAAGCAAGTGGGCTCCAGCTGGGTGCCCCTGGCCGGCGACACGCTGTGCTACATACGTCCTACACCTGTGAACACCACTCCCGACACGGCCTTCCGCGTGGGCACGACCGGAGCAGTGATGACGTCGAGCGCAGCCTATGGTACGAACCTCTACCTGCCCTGGCGTAAGGTTATGATCAACCTGTTCAACTACCTGTACCAGAACGTCCGCATCAAGATCACTGCCGGCGACTGCAGTATGAGTGCCCACTACGCCCTGGCCTACATTGCCGGCGACTGCCAGCCGATGTCGCTGCGCGCCAACGGATGTGCCGCAGGCGAATCGAGCGAGGTGGCACGCATCAACGCCCCCAAGGGTGCCGCCAGCTATGTGTGGTATCGCAGCAAGAACGGAGTGCTGCAGAGCGAAAGCGACCGCACGAACGACAATAACTATGTGCTGATTCCCGACGCCACGGCCGACAGCCTGAACTGCAATATGGACCAGTTTGTCCGCGTCGACAACGGTCAGACCCTGCTTCAGAACACCTTTATGTGCAAGATGACCACCAAGATGAACGACCAATACGGCATCGTGTCGAAAATCTATACCAACGTGGGTAACACCAAGCCCACCATCGTGGTGGACAGCGTTCTGGACTGCAACGCAGGCATCACACTGACCGACCTGAGCTATGCCCCCTTCTCGCCTGCCGACAGCAACCGCGTGGATTCGAGTGCCACCGTCTGGAAGTTCTACAGCTCGCCCAACCCCACCGACCAAACCCTTGTGGGCACCTATACCGGCAGCACCGCACACCACACCTATCCCGCCGCTTCTACAGCCAATATGCCCTACAGCGTCAAAGTGCGCACCACGGCTTTCGGACGCAGCTGCTGGAACGAGAAGACCATCCAAATCCGTACCGTCAAGCGCCCCGTGCCGCAAGTGTTCGTGCAGCGCAACAACCTGTGCAAGGGCGACACCATTACCATCCAGGACCAGACCTACGGCTCGGGCTATCACAGATGGATCCTTTCGAACGGCGTCAGCGTCGTCGACACCATCACGCCGATGCCTGTGCTGCAGTGGATTTTCGACACAACGACAACCGTAACGATGGTGACCCGCAGTGCGTCGCACTATGCCGCCGACACCACTGGCGACGGCCTTGTGGAGGATGTCTACTGCTACTCCGACACCACCTTTACGATTTACGTTCAGGAATACCCAAAACTGCTTGTGTCTGGCGACACGATAGTCTGCAACGGCGACCAGTCGAACGTCACCGTGTCGTGCAACAACGTGCCTGTGGAATCGTACAACTGGTATCAGGTGCTGAACGGCACCACGCCGGTGGTGGAGAACAACAACCAACTGGTGACCAACATCTCGGCCGACCGCCGCTACTATGTCAAGGTGACCAGCACCTTCGGCTGCGTCAACTGGGACAGCATCGACCTCTATCTGGTCAACCCCAGCTTCACTGTGGCCCCCGACAAGATATGCACCGGCGACACCGCCGTGCTGACTGCCGGCCGCGCCGCCTACTTCGACTGGAGCTCCAACCCGCCCGACCCGGCACTGAATGCTGCAATGTACGACTCGGTGGTCAAAGTGTCGCCCCAGGTGACGACAGTCTATACCGTCGTGGGCCGCGGCAGCAACGGATGCAGCGCCACGCCGCTCAACCAGAAAGTGACCGTCTATCCCTACCCGATAATGCAGGTGCAGCTGACACCCGACTATATTGACTCGGAGAACCCCTCGGTCCAGTTTGCCGACCTGTCGGAATATGGCGCCACATCGCTGTGGAACTTTGGAGGCGGCAACACCTCGACAACACGCACCGTGGTGTTCACCTTCACCGACCTCAGTCAGGACTCTATCCTCATCACCCTCGTCACCGGCAACGCCATTGGCTGCACCAGCGACACCTCGTTCTACGTACCCGTGGGCATCTTCGCCGTGTGGTTCCCCAACGCCTTCACGCCCAAACTGGAGACCAATAACATCTTCAAGCCCTTCACGGCCAACTCGCTCGAAGACTACGAGCTGCACATCTACGACCGCAGCGGCAACTTGGTGTTCAGCACGACCAACATCGAAGAGGGCTGGGACGGCACCTACAAAGGCCACGACTGCAAATCGGGCAGCTATGTGTACATCGCCTCCTATCGCCGCCAGGGCGTAGAGCGCCTGATGTCGCAAAAGGGCACCCTGACTCTGATACGCTAACCTTCATTTGAGCAACAATTTCAAAATTTGTCCACTATGAATAAACAAAAACTGACATTGTTTGTGGCGATTTGCCTGACCCTGGGCCTGTGCAACAGCGTCCGGGCACAGGGCGGCAGGCCCAGCTATCCGCAGAACGAGAACTGCGTGGGCCTGAAGAACCCGTCGAACTTTGAATTCGTCGGCGGTGCAACCAATTCGCAATGGAACGGCTTTGTTGGAGGTACCGGCTGTAAACAGGGTACACTGAGTACCTGCACAACGCCGGGATTCTGCACCCTGACACCCGTGGCCAACGCCAGCCAGCTGGAAAGCCAGAGCAGCAGCAGCTGTTCCAATTCGCCCATATCGTACAACATCGACAATGTACAAGACAACTCCAAGCGCTTTGTCATCAAAGGGCCCGGCACCGACCCCTTCACGGGCAACAACCTGCCCTATCTGCCGCCCGACACATCGTTCCACACCTCCATACGCCTTGGCAACTACTGCTGGAACGGCGAAGTGGAGATGCTGACCTACCAGATGGACATCCGTCCCGAAAATGCACTGGTGACGATATGGTATGCCCTTTCGCTCGAATATGCAGGCCACCCACAAGGTCAGAATCCTGAATTTTCGATCGTTATCGAAAAAGCTGTAAAAGATGCCACTGGCAACTTCATTTTGGATGCCAACGGTAACAAGACTTGGACATTGGCCGGTGGCGACACGCTGTGCTACATCAAGGAGGCACCGACATCAGCCCAGCTCAGCTCGCTGCAACCGCCCTACCACAACTACCAAAACAGCAACATCTATCGCGACTGGAACAAGGTTATGGTGAACCTGTACGGTCTGCTCTACGAAACGATACGCATCAAGATTGCTGCCGGCGACTGCTCGCCGCAGGGTCACTATGCGTCCTGCTATTTTGCCGGCGAATGCCAGCCTATGGCCCTGCGCGCCAACGGATGCGCCGCAGGCGAATCGAGCGAAGTGGCACGCATCAAAGCACCCAAGGGCGCAACCAACTACGCCTGGTACAGAAGCAAAAACGGCGTGCTGCAGAGCGAAACCGACCGCACAAACGACAACAACTACGTGCTCATCTCGGGAGCTACGGACGACAGCCTGAACTGCAATATGGACCAGTTTGTCCGCGTCGACAACGGCCAGACACTGCTGCAGAACACCTTTATGTGCAAGATGACGACACAGATGAACGAAAGTTATCCGATTGTGTCGCGCATCTACACCAATGTGGGCAACACCAAGCCCACCATCGTGGTCGACAGCCTTCTGGACTGCAATGCAGGCATCACGATGACCGACCTGAGCTATGCCCCCTTCTCGCCTGCCGACAGCAACCGCGTCGACTCCAGCGCCACACAGTGGCAGTTCTTCACCTCCAATCCTCCCACCGAACAGAGCCTTGTGGGCACCTATATCGGCGGTACGGCACATCACACTTTCGAGACCGGCTCGACGGCCAACAACTTCTACAGCGTCAAGGTGCGCACCACTGCCTATGGCCGCAGCTGCTGGAACGAAAAGACGATAAAAATCCGTGCCATTTCGCCCCCGACGCCGCAGATCACCCTGCAACGCGACAGCCTTTGCGAAGGCGACACGATAGTGATCTACAACTTCACTCCGGGCGCAGCCTATACGGAATGGACCAGACTGGGCCGCGCAGGCGACACGCTGCACTACGTCTCGCCGACAACAGTGTCGCAGTTTAATTTCGACACCACGTCGCTCGTTATGCTTCGCACCCGAAACAGCACCTACTACCAGAACGACACCAACTCCGACGGTGTGCTGGACAATGTCTATTGCTATGTCGACACCAGCATCGTGGTCCACGTGGACGAGTATCCCGAACTGGTGGTCACTGGCGACACGATAGTCTGCAACGGTACACAGGCCATTGTCAATGTGGCTTCGCAAAACCCGGCGAACACCTACAACTGGTACCTGTCGATGAACAGCAACAACCCCCTGCAAAGCAACACCGCCACGCTGACGACAACGCCTACACACGACGAACGCTACTTTGTCAAAGCCCGCAGCCCATTCGGATGCACGAGCTGGGACAGCATCAAGATCTACATTGTCGACCCGCAGCTGCAAGTGCCGGTAACCGAAATCTGCGACAACGAGACCGTGCGGCTCTACGCTTCGAATGCCTACAGCTACACCTGGACTTCGATGCCCGACGATCCGTCGATGGCCGGACAGCAGGAGAACGACACCCTTGTCGTCACTCCACACACAACGACGACCTACACCCTTACGGGACACGGTATGAACAACTGCTCGGCAACACCGCTGACCCAGACCATACGCGTATTCCCCTACCCCATCCCGACCTTCGAAATGTCGCCCAACTTTATCGATTCGGAAGAACCGGTGGTGACATTCCGCGATGTTTCGCCCAATTCCACCTCATCGTTGTGGAATTTCGGCAACGGCAACACGTCGACAGAACGCCAGATACGCTACACCTTCACCGACCTCAGCGAGGATTCCATACTGATCAGCCTGACTTCGGGCAATGAGCTTGGATGCACCAGAGACACTTCGTTCTGGGTCCCCATCGAGATATTCTCGGTGTGGCTGCCAACAGCCTTCACCCCCGACGAGAGCACCAACTACGAGTTCTCGCTCTTCACCCACAACCAACTGGAATACTTCAGTTTCCATCTCTACGACCGCAAAGGCAACCAGATACTTTATACCACCGACCAGAATTTCAAATGGGACGGCACCTATAAAGGAAACCGTTGTCCTCAAGGGGTTTACGTATACACCTGCACATACCGCCGACCCGGCACAACCGACATTGTGACCAACCGTGGAACTGTGACACTGATACGATAACGCAACGTAAAAACTTAGCATAACGCGAAAGCCGTCCCAGAAATGCAGGGACGGCTTTTTTACGCTCGGCCAACAATAAAAGTAACCTCCACACGTTTTACACACAGCTATGACCCCACGCGAGATACTGGAAAAATATTGGCACTACGACCATTTCCGCCCACTGCAGGAGGAAATCATCGACTCAGTGCTGGCCGGCAAGGACACGCTGGCGCTGCTGCCCACCGGCGGCGGCAAATCGCTGTGCTACCAAATACCGGCACTGGCAACCGACGGAATCTGTCTGGTCATCTCGCCACTGATAGCCCTGATGAAAGACCAGGTACGAATGCTCACCGAGAAGCATATCAAAGCAAAATATCTGGTTTCGGGAATGTCGCACCGCGAGATAGAAATAATCCTGAACAACTGCATACACCACGATGTCAAGCTGCTCTATGTCTCGCCCGAGAGACTGCAAAGCCGCCTGTTTATCGACCACCTGCGTCAGATGAAGGTCAACCTCATCGCCGTCGACGAAGCGCATTGCATCTCGCAATGGGGCTACGACTTCCGTCCCCCCTATTGCGAAATAGCACGTATACGGCAATATCTGCCCAACGTGCCGGTCATTGCCCTTACCGCGACGGCAACGCCCGAAGTTGTGGACGACATACGGCAGCAATTACAGTTCCGCAACGGCAACGTCTTCAGGAGCAGCCATCTGCGCCCTTCCCTGTCATACAGCGTCTTTCAGGAAGACGACAAGGTCGGCAAGATGATGCGAATCATCAGCAACGTCGGAGGCAGCGGGATTGTCTACGTGCGCAACCGCCGCCGGACGCTGGAACTCGCCAGACTACTCAACGACAACAACATACCAGCAGCGGCATACCACGCAGGAATACCAATCAAAGAGCGCGACCAGCGACAGAAAGACTGGCAGAAATCGCCCAATGGTGTTATGGTGGCCACCAATGCCTTTGGAATGGGCATCGACAAACCGGACGTGCGGTTTATCATCCATTATGACCTGCCCGAATCGCCCGAAGCCTATTTCCAGGAAGCCGGCCGCGCTGGCCGCGACGGACGCAAAGCCTATGCGGTCTTGCTTTATCAGCAAAGCGACATCAACCGCCTGCGCGAGTCGCTCGAGACTGATTTCCCCGCCCCAAACTATATCCGCAATGTCTATCGGGCGATATGCAACTACTACCAAATCCCTGTCGGCTCGGGCCAAGACTGCCAGTACGACTTTGATTTGGAGAAAGTCTGCAACAGCTATGGATTGAACGCCTATATGGTTTTCCGTTCGCTGACGTTTCTGGAGCGCGAAGGATTGATCTGCCTGCCGGACCACAACGAACTGCAATCGCGGCTCTACATAACCATCGGCAAAGAGGAGCTATACCGATTCCAACTGGCGCACCGCGATATCGGCGATATGCTTACCGCAATACTGCGACTGTACGGCGGACTCTTCACCGACTTCACCCCCATTAGCGAGAGCGTGATAGCGCAACGATGCGGCAAGACGGAGACACAGGTGTACAATATGCTGAAAGAGCTGAACAGGCTACAGATAGCCGAATTTCGGCCCAAAACGATAAAGCCGCAAATCATCTTCACCTCGCCTCGCATTGACATCAAAGACATCTACGTCAGCGACCGCAACTATAAAGACCTGAAAAATGCAGCCGAAAAGCGGCGCGAAGCAATGATAGCCTATGCCGAAAACAATGGCGAATGCCGCAGCAGGCAACTCTTGCGCTATTTCGGCGAAACTCAAAGCTGCGACTGCGGAGTATGCGACGTATGCATAGCCAAGAAAAAAACATCACGCAACAGGCTGGATGATGAAATAATCGACATCCTTGCATCAAGCCCTTTGACCATAAAACAATTGTCGCAAAGACTTCCAAAGATAGCGAAAGACGAACTTACATCGACGGTTCGCCACCTGCTCGACCGCGGCGTGCTGCAAACCAATCAGGATCTGCAGCTCAGCTGCCGCAACTCGTCATAGAGCCGCGACAAAGGCAAGCCCATAACATTGTAGTAACAACCTTCTATCCGCTCAACTCCGACCATACCAATCCATTCCTGGATACCGTATGCGCCAGCTTTGTCGAAACAGGTCCCTTGCTCGACATAATGCTCAATCGTATCGTTGCTCAGTTGGCGGAACACCACTTCGGTCTTTTCCGTAAACAGGACCTGCGTTCTGCTACTCCTCAGGCAAACACCTGTGTAGACCGTGTGCCTGTCGCCCGAAAGCGACCGAAGCATACTGACGGCCTGCTGGCGGTTGTGCGGCTTGCCCAGCACCTCGCCCTTGTGGGCCACAATAGTGTCGGCAGTGACCAGCACCTCGTCGGCGCCTATCGGCGACGTGTAGCCTTTCGACTTAAGCAGTGCCAGCGACGAGGCAATATATTCCGTCGAAATACCGGGAGCCACAACCTCTTCCACGTCGACATCAACAATCCTGACGGGAAAACCCAGTTGTGACAGCAGCTGCCTGCGGCGAGGCGATTTGGATGCCAATAGGAGTGTCAGCACAGCTGTACAATATTAGAAATCACCCACACGGCCGCTGCCCGTGGGTTTGTTTTTCTTGTCTTTCTGCTCTTTGCCGGCTTTGAAGACCATCTCCATCGCCACATTGCCCTTCTCGTCGTACATCACCCAGCGACCGTCCTTTTCGCCGTTGCTGAACGCGCCCGACTCGATGGGTTTGCCTGCGCTGTTGTAGCGCTCGTATTTGCCGTTCCACACGCCATTCTTGTAGTTGGCGCGGCTTTCAATCTTGCCATTGGGGTAATAACGCACCTCTTCGCCGTCTTTGTCATCAGCCGAATAGTGCATAACATATCTGGGGCGGCCGTCATCGTAGAATCCTTTCCATTCCCCATCCTTCATACCGTTACGGAACGAACCGGTATAGTCTATATGACCATCCTCATACCAGGCAGTCCATACGCCCTCTTCCTTGTTGGACACATAGTTGCCCTCGTGCAGTTTGCGGCCCGATTCGTACCACGTGGTCCATTTGCCACTCTTGTGACCGTTGACGAATTGTCCCTCGCGCCACTTCTCGCCAGTCTCATAATAATAGGTCCAAACGCCAGTCTCGTTGCCGTTACTGTAGTTGCCGCGGATGCCGATTTTGCCGTTTGTGCGCCAGTAGAAGAGCCATTCGCCCTGCTGCTCGCCGTTCTCCAGGCGGCCCTGCATATCCAGCTTGCCCTTCTCCGTGTACCATTCGGCCATACCATTCAGTTCGTTGTCGCGATAGGTGCCTTTGAATTTCAGCACTCCGTTCTCGTGCCATTCCGTGGCGGCGCCCTGCTTCTTCCCATTGGCGAATGTCAATTCTTCCTTTTTCTGTCCGTTAGGATACCACGACCGGTACATTCCGTTCTTTTTTCCAGCGACAACGGGCACCTCGCTTTTCTTGCTACCGTCGGAATACCACTCCTTGCTGACTCCGTTTTCGTAATTCTCTTCTGCACAGCGCGAACCGTCTTCATAAAACACTTTCCACAAGCCCGTTTTTTCGCCCCTGTCGTTATATTGACCCATCTGAAACACCTGACCGTTCGGATGCCAGAACGTCCAATTGCCCGTGCGCACACTGTCGTCGGTCATCATTCCTTCGACGGCAGGATGCTTCTTTTCAGCATCATAGAATTTCTGGTAACGAACTTGCGCTTGCAACGAGGCAAAGCAGACAAACAAAAACGTCAGACTGATTATTTTCTTCATATTTCAATCTTTTCAGTTGTTAAGTGATTTTCAATTTATAAGCTCTCAACTTCAAATGATTTCAATTCTCAATTTTCAATTCTATGACGCCATCCTATTCGCTGTACACGAACTCTATACGCACAGGATTGTTGCCTGTCAATGCAGGATTGGTTCCGTTGACGACCATCCTCATCGGCGACGAACGGCGCGTATTGAGAATCAACAGGGTTCCATAGTCTGCGCTACCCTTGACAATCTTCTGGAAGTGCTGGGTGATGCGAAGACGATAGTAGCCGGCGCCGTCATTGTATTTGCCGTCAAAACCCGAAAACGTGTTGTCGTACATATCCTGCACATTCGTCAGCGTACCGTCGGCCGTGTACTTTAACGCAGCAACCATCTCAGGCTTCGCCTCGGGCGAAATGTCGGACACAGGCAACAGCAACTCCGCATAGTGTATCACCGCATAGGGATGCTCCGCGTGGAATTGGCGCGCGAAACTGTCAAAATTGATCTTCACATTCGTTCCGCCCATCGGACTCAGGTACAGATACCTGCTGCCATCAATCGAATCACCTGTATTGCTGTTGAATGTCGACAAAGCGCCCACATAGTGGTTCTTGAACTGGCTGAAATGGGGGGCCGACTGCGAAATGACGAAGTCGTAAGTGCGCGCAATGGTGTCGCTCACGTTGGCATAGCGGTAGTAAGTGCTTATCTTTGTGGACGATGCAGCCAGATTGATGGTCGCCGATTGCGGCGTCCCGTCGTTGACCAAACGGACGCGTATGCCCTTTATGGCATTCTCGAACTCGGCAGCATCGGCATAGCTGCGGTTACGCACATACGACAGAAAATTCTCGTTCAGGCGTATCGAAGCCACCATACTGTCACTCTCCGCCACGCGCACCGTCCCGTCAAAGAAACAGACCCCATTTACAGGCATTTCGTCGAAGGAATAGTAGGCACTGTCGTGAAGCAGCGGCTCCGTGAGCTGATACACCTCGAAATGAAGGTCCTGATACGACTTTGCGGAAGCGTTTTGCGAATAGATGTTCGCCACCGAAAAAGTCAGAATCGCCGAGTCGATCAGCGAATACTGGTCAAACTCGACACCCGTATTGTTAGCTGTCGTCACCTGCATATAGAGGATACCCTCCGAATATCCGAACACATCGTCACTATAGCACCCCAACAGTGCGCTCGACTGGCCCGAAGTCAGCAGCGAATCGTCAAAAATAGTATACGCAACACCGTAGGCCGTGTCGCATATCCCGTTATATAGCGTCGCCGGATCCTGCAACTCAACGCCCAAATCCGACTCCTTTTCATCGCACGCGCCAAAAAGCACCAGTGCAAAAACCGACACAGCTATGTATAAAAATCTTTTTGTCATTGTTTTAGTGTAAAAATATGGTTAAGAAATTAGTCAATTGATTTGACTGAGTCAACCACCAACGCATTAATTGTTAATTATTAATTTTTAATTATTGATATTGCTTCCAATAATCGAATCGTACATCTTGTTGATCTGCTCATAGAACACCGTCCGGTCCTCATTGTATTCCACAATGTTACGCTTGTTTTCGCGAGCAAAGGCCACCAACTCCGGGTTGGCATTGGGCGATGCGATAACGATACCGTGAGCATAGGTTATCGCCGCCTTCGTAAGCGTCATATAGTCCAGATTCTCAAACAGTCGCAAATCCTTCGCCGTCGCTCCGTCGGCCTTCAGCTTGCGCTCCATATCAGGCCCGAACTTGCCCTCAAAACCATCGTTGGTTATCGAAAAGACCGTCTTGGTCCCGGAAAAGAAAGCATTCTCCTTGTTTATGCGACGCAGGTAGAAAGGAATCATACACGAAAACCAGCCCGTAAAATGAATCAAGTGAGGCTGCCAAGCCAGCTTGCGCACTGCCTCGAGCGTGCCGCGTCCGTAGAACAGAATGCGCTCGTCGTTGTCGGCACAGAACTTGCCCTTATCATCGAAAAAACCTTTGTGGTTGGTAAAATACTCCTCGTTGTCAATAAAATAGACCTGCATACGCGCCGACGGAATCGAACCCACCTTGATTATCAACTGATGGTCCGCATTGTTGACAATCAGGTTCATTCCCGACAGGCGGATAACCTCGTGAAGCTGGTTCTTACGCTCGTTGACACTGCTGAATCGCGGCATAAAAACCCTTATTTCACGTCCTTTTTCTTGGGCGAAAGAAGGCAGATAACGACCGATATATGAGTTTTCAGACTCAGGAACAAAAGGCATAATCTCCTGATTCACAAATAGTATTCTTCCTTTTCCCATATCTTTTTATATTATAATTCTTTTGCAAAGTTACGAATTTTTTTTGGATTCGGCAGAAAGAAAACAACTTTATTTCGCACTATCACGCTTTTTTTCCAAAGTAGTGAATAGTGAGTAATGAATAGTGAATAGAACACGCTCGTGTCACAGGTCACTATTCACAATTCAAAAATTAACAAATTAACTTTGCACAAATTCATTTTTTTTATACTTTTGCCAAATAAAACCGTTCAGCCATAATAAATATATACCATTCAATATCAACAGTTTATAGCATTTTTTCACATTATAAACAATACCAATGTCGGACAAAATCAAATTCACTGATGCGGACAAGGCCTTTATCTCAAAGGCCGAACAATATTGTGCCACAGCTGAACAGTGCCGCACCTCAGTGATGGAAAAGCTGCTCACCTGGGGCGCCGAAAGGGATCAGGCAGTAAACATCGTTGAATACCTGGTAGACAACGACTTCATCGACGAATCGCGCTACTGCCGCATCTACTGCGAATCCAAACTGCACCTGCAAAAATGGGGACGCATCAAGATCAACTATATGCTTCGCAACAAGCGCATTGACAACAAAATCATCAACAAGGCCCTGCAGCAAATCGACGAACAGCAATACAGCGACACACTCCGCCAACTGGCCGAAAGCAAGATCCGCACCCTCAACGAAAACGACCCACGAAAACGACGCGCCAAACTGATATCCTTCCTCGCCTCGCACGGCTTCGAACAGTCCGAAATCTACAACACCCTACAACAAATCCTCCCCGAAAACGAAGACTAGTGACACGAACGCGTCAGCCACCAACAAACTAACAAATCAACGAATTAACAAATTAAATCTATATTGGTTATGAGAAAAAAAATATTCTTGCTTTCTATGCTGGCCCTTATGGCCACGCCTTTCGTCAACGCCAACAACGACGGCAACAGCCCCACGCCCAACGCTGACGAACCGACCGAAAAACCCAAAGGCTCCTGGACAACATCGACAACGCCAGCCCTCAAACTCGGCGAATTCATCTACCACAACTGGTCCGCAACGGGCAACTCGCAAATCGACATCACCGGAACATTCTTCGGCAACTACAAATACACCCACCCCAAATTCGTCTGGGACAACGTCGTCGACCTCGCCTACGGCTTTGCCTGGCAAGACCTTGACAACTCCGCCGAAGACAGCGTGGGCGGACGCTTCGAGACCCGCCGCAAAAGCAACGACAAAATCGACCTCACCTCGGCTCTGTCCTGGAAGGCCTACAAGGACTGGGGCGCCAGCTTCACGGCCAACTTCAAGTCGCAGTTCGGCAAAGGCTACACCTACGAAGGCATAGGCTACAACGCCATCGCCACCGAAGTGTCTGGTTTTATGGCTCCTGGCTACCTGACCACCGCTCTCTCCTTCGAGCTGAAGAAAGAGAACTGGTCGGTGTCGCTCTCCTTCCTGACCGGCAAAACGACCTTCGTCTACAATGACTCGCTTATCGCCCACGGCTACAACTACGGCGTCATTCAGGAAGACCCCGCCGACTTCACACACGCCTACTTCGCACTGGGTTCCTACATCAAGGGTCTCTATCTGAAAAAGGACATCCTCCCCAACCTCGACCTCTACGCCCGCGCCGAACTCTTCTACGACTACAAGAAACCCAAGAATATGGCTTGGGGCGACAATATGTCCACCGACTCCAAATACGCCCTCGTCGGCGAAGAGACCTGGACTGAACTTCAGGACTTTGGCTGGCTGAAACGCCGCGGCTTCGAAACCGACCTCGATTTCGAGCTGAAACTCGACTACCGCTTCTCGAAACACATCTCCGCCAACTTCGCCCTCAACCTGAAATGGGATACCGACTTCAACGGTATGGGCAACTGGGGACACTGGCAGATCTACCAGATGGCCGGCATCCAGGTCTTCTTCAACTGGCAGACTCCCAAATCCTGAAAACATCCACCACACAAATAAAAACACCCGAGGGGACAGGCTCTAGCATCTGTCCCCTCTTTCTGTATATCAACAACTTACCAAAAGCCACCGATTCCGCCAGACCTTAACCCAAAACGGTCGGCAACCTTTCATCGATAACCCACCACGAAGCCTCCGCCCCCGTTCGGCTGCCACCCGGCAGGCCATTTCCTATATATTTCCTATATATATCCTATATATTTCTTATATCGTGATATAAGAAATATATAGGATATATAT
>R22__coassemble_1134_pt1 | contig 14212 bp, 6 predicted proteins | sample R22__metabat2_high_PE_041 | metagenome-assembled genome bin R22 | reverse complement strand
TTAGGGCTGATATGTTTCGGTTGCTTCGCAAGGTGCTTGTTTTGTGTGGATAACGCAGAATGATCGGATTTATTGCAGGACGGTGCTTTTGCCACTTGTACAAAAGTTCCGTTAATGGCTTCAATTTGTTGATCGTTAGTTTTGCGAATTGAAAATCCTTATATTAACCAGCGTCGGATCGCAGATCCGCCGAAACAGGACATTCTCCGCGTCGAATTAGTTAGACACGATTATTGATTCTGCGATTTCCAAGTACTGTTCGTATGAGAAATGATCATATGAATCGAGCGAATAGTAGTAGCATTCAATTATATTCGTACCGATAATTGTTACAAAGTTGAAAATGGCTTCTACTGAATCCCTTTCAAGATCGTTTTCATAATCCAACCACATTATTGCATCAGGGCTGGATTTGTAATATCTTGTAACGTATTGTGTTAAAGTTATCGGATGGCCATTTTTGTCTTTTCTTTTTGTGACCAAAGGCATCCTGTAAACAAATCCTTTATCATTTGATAATTGTTGAGCGTTCATAGTTGAATCCAGATAGTGTTCACCACCTTTCAAATAATCAGAATGCCAAGTGGCAAAGTATTCATTTTCGATATCTTCTACCATTATTGCAAAAAACGAACTGATTTCCTTCTCCGAAAAATAACACACTGCACTATCATCAGCCATCATTGTCAAATCGCCAAAAAAACCTGATTGGTATCGTTCCTCTCTAATATTTTTTGTATATTTATGAGGAAGTAAGAATTTTATTTTATATCCTTTGACCATTTCTTCGTGTTTCTCCAATTCGGGGAATGAACCAATACTATTAACAGAATGATTACAGGAAGAAAAAAGAAGTGCAACGAACAGAATATTAATATACAAGATACGAATGTTGTTTAGCATTTTTTTTGTTTTCATAATTGCTGTGTGCTTTTTTTGATCCAAATACTGTCTGCATTCTTTCAATATACTTTTTGTTGTGATCGGGATGCATTATGTTATCCAAACCGTTATCTCTTTGCCCTTTAAGGGCAGGTCCACTGAGCATTATTGCAGCGTTTTCTTTATCTTGACCAAATCTACGGGATGATATGATGTCATCAGAATGATTAAAACCAGCATTGTGCCCTGCTCCGTGCAGAATTGTCAATGCAGCCATTTCTGTCTTGTCAAAACCTAAAAGATTTGCTATGCTACTTAATCCAGATGCATCAACAGCAATATAGTTTCCTTTTCTTGTATTGTTGTTTTCTGATCTTTCTGGATTATATGTCCCACCGTTCCAACCAGTAATTGCTTTAGAATCATCTTTTGTCGAAATGAAATCCTTAACATCAAAAAAATTGCCAATTACTGCATATGAATCAGTCTTATCCATATATTCTGGATTGAAACTTTTACCATCTGGGGCGAGCATTGCTCTGGTTTCGAGACCCAACTTTTCAAAGCGATTATTGACTTCTGTTATAAGCTTGTTTATATCAATAGAAGAATTCTTACCTTGTATATTCACTATATATATAACGTTTTCTTCTCCATCCGGATCAACCAAGTTTATGGGGTTACACGCACAGTAGGCGTAGGGTGACAGACTCGGGTACTTGTCCGCCATCGGGTCGACGGAGATAAAAAGGCCGGAAAGAACAGGGTCATAGTAGCGTGCGCCGAAGTAGTAAAACCCTGTTTCTGAATCCTTTTCCTTGCCGGTAAAGGATGTAACATTTTGACAGAAAAACAAGCATTGATTATCAACACTTTGGGATTGCCAAAAATTGAAAATTTCGGCACTTTTGAGGGTGCCGTCCTGTCGGGGTGATATGTTTCGGTTGCTTCGCAAGGTGCTTGTTTTGTGTGGATAACGCAGAACAGTCGAATTTATTGCAGGACGGTGCTTTTGCCGCTTGTACAAAAGTGCTGTTTATGGCTTCAATTTGTTGATTGTCAGTTTTGTGAATTGTAAATCCTCATATTAACCAGCGTCGGATTGCAGATCCGCCGCAACAGGGACGGACAGGAACATCCGCCGCGACGGGTGCTTTTGCCGCTTGAACAAAAGTGCCGTTTGTGGCTTTAATTCGTTGATTATTAGTTTTGCGTATTGCAAATCCTTATATTAACCAGCGTCGGATCGCAGATCCGCCGCGACGCCGGGAAGCATCCGTCGCATCGAATGGACTTTTTATTTACAATATGTTAAACCCGATATCGAATTGGAAGTACACACTCTTTTCCATTCAATGCATTCCAAATCATAATCTCTGACAACATATCCTTTTATATATAATCCTCGATTGTGAAAATCGCTATTAGAATCTTGATAGAAATAAGGTTTAATTTTCATATAATAGGAGTTGCCTTGAGATATTTCTTTGTCGTTTCTCCTTACGCGCGACGGAATACTAAATATATAGTATTTGTTTGAATCAAAAGTAACATCTATTCTATAGACGTTATAACCGTAAATAATACTATCAACTCTCATTACTCCTTCAATGCATATAGAGTCGCCGCTATCGATTTGGGTTGAGTAACATAAAAGGCTTTGTTTGTATTGCACGCTGTCCAACAAACAATTCGATTGTCTGTGTTGTTCGTTTGTTTCTGTGGACACTTCGCAAACTCTAAACGATGCGACTCTGTAATGGTAAAACCACAGCGGAATGGCTGAAAGTCTCCTCCCTACAGATAGGTACTCCTTTATTAAAGGGCTGTCTGTGGTATTGTGAGAATCAAGCCTGAATTTAGGGGTCATAGAAGAACAGCTTGTTACAATAAGAAGTATTAAAAAGCTAGCAACGCCTGCCTTTTTGTCATTTTTCATATCTGTAATTAGTTCTTAATTCAACTTGCTTGTATTCTGGAGGGTTAGACGATTTGTCAATATACCAATAGGTCATAAAGTGATCAGAAATAATGTTGCCCGGGAAAAATAATCCAGCATTAAAATGGGCTGCATCATACACGGAATTTGCCATTCCAAATCTTGCAGGAGCCGCGTTGGTGTTGTTTCTCAAGCTAATAATTCCACCTTCAAACGACTCGGCAATCTCGTGCCATATCATATTACCTTTGTTTTTACACAATCTATCGTACCTTTCGGAAGCCAGTATATTAATAGCCTGCATCGTGCTTACTTGATTGCCATCTTCACTAATAATATTTCCATAGAAACCCGCTCCGTTTTTCAAATTGCCTTTTTTGTTGTAATTCGTTGTTTGGACTTCTAAATTGATGTGAATATTATCATTATCAAGAATGGATGCCATATATTCTTCCATCTTTGTTTTTGGGGAACCCGAGTAGGAAACAGTACCGTCATCATTACAAGAAAAGGTCAAATTATTTGTTTTGCTCTGCATTTGTGAAAGCGCATGCTGCTTACATTCGTCTGACCCCACTAGTTTAAGTGAATCACCCATAGGGTCCACTAATTTCACAGGATTCCAGGCGCAATAGGCGTAGGGCGATAGGCTCGGATATTTGTCCGCCATCGGGTCGATGGATATGAAAAGGCCCGAAAGCGAGGGGTCGTAGTAGCGTGCTCCGAAGTAGTAAAAGCCTGTTTCTGAATCCTTTTCCTTGCCGGTAAAAGTGAAGCGTTCATTGTATGTGGAACCTGTGGCACGTTGGTTGATGAAACTTTCGCCGAAAGGGAGATACTGTAGGTGCTGGAGAGGGATGCCACTGGCATCGGTAATCCAGCTGGCCGAACCGAGATGGTCGGCGTGGTAGTAATAGACATCGGGTTCTGGATTGTTGGCGGTCGAATAGTGATCGATTGCTGGCTCAAAGTCGGAAAGATCCACTTTAGCGGTTGTGTTGAGCATAGAGGGGGCTTTTCCAATCGGATCACGCAATGAACCGCTTTCAAACTCAAAACTATGGATGCATTCTGGGTCGTCGCCGGAGAGTTGTCTGTTCAGACTCTCATTTAAACAATTCTGAAATAGCATCTCGGCTCTGTCGGCAAGACGGTCGTCTCGCACAAGTTCTACAATTCCTCCGCCACCTATGCGCGCGCATAGGCGGTCGCTGCCTGCATAGTAGTGTTTGGTGTAGCCTGTGTTCGACAGGACCACGTACGGTGACGGATAGAGTGTCACCGCCTCAAGAATGCTGGATGTCATCATAATGTCGGCATTGACGTCGATGACACTGTTCTTGCCTGTCAGTTTCAGCGTGCGTTCGCCAGTGTGGTCGTAGGCGTAGTAGCTGTGCCAATTATTATCCGCAACGGTATGCAGACGGTTGTCTTCTGTCCAGAAAAGAAAACGGGTGTCGTTGTAGATCTGGTCAATCGCTGTGTTCACCTGTCCCAGATTGCCTGCAATGTCCCACATAAGTTCGTTTAATGTATTGTCATTCTGGTTGAAAACTCTTTTTGGCGCGTGAGGCTGGTTGCCGTCACAATAGCCATAGTACAGGTCGGCATTTGCAGAATAGGTTGCGGAATAGGTTGCCGTTTTGTGGGCTATTCTTCCAGAAGGACTGTATTCCATCAAGATGTCATAGCTGTTGTCTGAATTGGCGGACTGGGTCAGACGATTCAATGCATCATAATGATGGCTGTTGGTGTATGTGCCGCCAAGAGGGCCTATTGCCGAAGCTCTGTTATAAACTTCGGTAATATTTCCTACACCGTCTTGTGTGTATTTGATTATTTGCATCGTGCCTGAAGACGACACGCTTCTCAGCAGGCTTAGCCTGTGCAGTACGTCATAGGTGTATGCAGCACGGGTTCCGTTGCCGTAGTCGATACGGCTTCGTTGTCCGAAGTCGTTGTAAGTTATATCTGTGACATAGTCATAGTGTGCAGTTCCTTTGTCGCCGTACATTGTTTTGAGGTTGCCGCCGTAGCTGTAAGTATATGTCACAACTTCACCGTCGGGATAGGTCATAGTCAGCATCCTGCCCCAACTGTCGTAATGGTATCTGGTAAGAAAGATGCATACTTTTTCAAAGCCAGGCAATGCTATGATGCGTTTTTCCTCGGTGACGTTGCCGAGGGCATCGTACGACAGCGTGCGCTCGCCGGTGCCATCTTCGATGTGGACGGGGCGTCCACGATTGGTGCCATCGGTGCCGTAAATATATGTCACATTGTTTTCCACGATATTGCTATAACGCTTTTGTGCAAGTCTTTGGTATGTATAGCTGTAAAAAATATTTCCGAGGGGGGTGATCTCTTGGGTCATATTTCCGGCTGCGTCATACATATACTGGGTCGTTCCAGCATCGGGATGCACGCGTTCCGTCAGGTGTCCCAGTCTGTCATAAGTGTAAGTCGTACTAAAATCTTCCGGGTCGGTGGAGGAAAGCAGCTGTCCCAACGCGTCGTATGCCATTTTTGTAACTCCTCCCGTTGCGTCGGTTACCTGTACCTGGTGGCCGTCATAGTCCGAGTATTGTACGGTGGTGTGACTGATAGGATCGGTGACGGTGGTGGTGAAGCGCCGATGGCCTAAGGTGTCGTTTTGCACATCGTATTGTTTTGTCGTGACATAGCCCAGCGACGGCTGACGAACCTCAATGTCTCTGTCAAGTACATCATAAAAGATGGTGTCGATAAGCTGCGAGATATACGGGTTGAAATCTCCGGGAGCGGAGCCTATGTTTTCACAAAAGACATCGTGTTTTCCTGTTGCCCTGCCGAAAGCGTCCGTGAATTCACGTCCCGACACCTGCATCTTTTGCTGATTTCCGCTGGTAACGCCTTTCTTGGTCTGTATGACACGCCCAAAGCCGTCGGCAATCACCACTGTTTCCGTTATTAGAATTCCGTTGTCGTCAAAATGCCTCGTCGACGCATAGGGATGTGCTGAAAAACCATACGTCAGATGGACATTAGAGTGATAGTAGTTTATTGGGTAATACTCGTTTGTCAAAGAAGGAGTGCCGCTAGCGTTAAGAGGGGAGGTCACTGTCAGCAGCCTTCCGGTATTGTCGTAGGTATAGTGCATCGTGCTGCCGCCTGGATCTGTAACTCTTGTCGGTTTGCCAAAAGGCAGCAGGTAGGCTGTCAGTACAGAGTCTTGATGTGAGTTCTTTATCTTTACGGGATATGTATGCGTAAGGGCATCGTATGTGTAACGGTATTCCATTCTCTGCAGGCTGTCGTTCTGCGGTTTCTTTGCCCTTTCAAGATTGCCGTAGCTGTCGTACCAGAATTCGAAATCCGATGCCACGGAACCATTGTGCAGTGTCTGTCTTTTGAGTTTGCCGTTGGGCCAATATGCAAGAGTCGTGTGTCGCATCCAGTCTGCCCCCAATGTTCCGGTGGCGTAAACCTTGTAGTCGTCGCGAAGGCCGATTAGATTGTGCTGTTGGCCTGTCAGGTAAGTCATATCCACATAAAGCCCATCATTGCCGTATGCTGTGTCGCCCTCGTCAATGTATTTTGTCACATTATGGTATCGGTCATACTCAAAAGCCTCTGCGGTTGTCAGTTTTGTACTTGACGCACCTTCATAGAAACGTGTGACCACGCGGTCGCGCTTGCTGTAGGCATTGCCAGAGCAGGAATCTATAGCGTCTCCGTCATATGCCTTGTAGTTATACTGGTATACTTTCTCGATGTATTTGTTTCCCTGACCGTCAGTCGTCAACTCGCATTTTGGACGGCCCTTGACAAGAACGTTTTCATTATGGAAGTCGCGGCGAACGATGCGGTATATCGAATTGTTTGATGGGTTAATTTGCTTTGTTGCAATGGTACCGTAGCCGTAAAAGGCTCTTTCTAGACGGTCATAATGCGGATTACCATAGGCGTATTGCGTGACGGTGGTGTCTCCTCCGTTGGGATTAAGCGGATCTTTCGTAGAAACCTGCGTCATTTGCCAACTGCGCGACGGTTGTTCGTAACAGGGGGTGGATAGTGTATATTCTATATTTATGCGGCTGCCGGTAAAGTTTGTAACTGTTTTAAGCAAATTTGTTTTGCCACCCTTGTTGTACCGTACTTTCAGTGTCCTTTCGTCACTTGATTTCACCAAATCGGGCAACCCGTCGTTGTTGACATCGACCAATTGCACCAGGTCGCGATTTACGCTGCTGCTATAGGGAGTACCGTTCACGCCGCCAGTAAGTTTGAATATTCCAAAGACAGTAGCGCCCATTGTCACACCTGCATTCAGTGATTCATTGTAATTCTCGGACATATTGATGCTGTTGAAATCCGCATTGTAAGTGTCGGACCACAACCCCCTGCCAAGGTTAATTTTAATGTGTACGGAATCGTTCGGGTTCAACACGTCTTCCAGCGAATTGATTCCTGTTCCCAAAGGGGTGCGCCAAACCATATCCGGCAGACCGTCGCCGTTGATGTCAATGAATGTTTTGGTCACGCGATTGACGGAACGTCCGAGGCCTGCTCCCAGTTGAATGCTCCCTTGCTCCAGGTTGAATTTCTTTTCGGCGACATCATCAAGAATCGGCATTTCGCTCAGTACACCTGAAGCGCTCAGGCTGTATGACCTTGATGTGCTTCGTCCCGTCTGTATTTCATCGAAATACCAGTTTTCGGTATTCAGGAAACCATATCCAACATTCAAGCGCACGGTGCCATTCTCTGCAACATAGTCCGGCAATCCGTCTCCGTTGATGTCAATCCACAGGCTGTTGGCTTTATTGCTTCCGAAGTTCAAATCCCCGCCCAGGCTTCCGTCGCAGTCCAATGTGTATTTGGCTTTGCCCTGACTGGACGATATCACTCGCCTGTGCGATAATGGAGACGCTCCGAAACTCACGCCCGCACTGCTGTTTTCTGATGAAGAGACGTCTTTTATTCCTTCCGCAAACTCTTCCATAATTCCTAAACCGCCCCATTGTGACCGGTATTGTACGTATGACGGGCCAATAATGTCGGGATAACGGTCTCCGTTGAGATCCAGGTAATCCATCGTTACATAGTTTTCGCCACTGCTTCCAGACTCTCCAAAGCTTTTTATTCCGAAGGATGCACCCCGGCTTTTGGAAAAGCTTGTTTTTATGATTGTTTTTTTCAACACATCAGACACGACAGGTATTGGGTCGTCAAAGTATTCAGACTCGGGAATGTACACTGAAGAGTCTTCTGATATCTGGGTCGCATTTGAATACCATTTGTTTTGAATGCTGTTGCTCATCACATCGCTCCCTATGCTGTTCTGGGCACCAAACGAAATCCAGCGCCCGTGTTCGGCGTCTGCAGTCATCCCGACCCAACAGGAAGAATCATTTATCGTACAATACATATTACCGTTGGCACCAGTGAAACTCTCAATGTCCTGGCAGTCGAACCCCGAGCCTGCTATCGGTCGGTTGATCCTGTCTCGCAGGCCGTTTGTGTCGGAAGGTGTTTCCGAAATTGTATGTACAGAGGGAATCAGGGACTCGAGTCTGACATACTGACTATTGGCCGCACTGCTTTGCGGATTGTACGCAAATTGTCCCCAACCATTATACAGGGGGCCAAACAGGCGCTGGTAAATGCCGTTGTTCCAAATGCTCCCTTCGGGATGCAGTATGACTTTTGCTCCTGGAGTCCACACTGTCATCGTGTCAGGAAGGCTGTCGCTCCAGAATCGGATTCTGGCCTTCAGGTCAACGCTGCCCCAATCCATATCAACGTCGTTGGTTGTCACTGCCAAGAGAAGTATCGAGTCTTTTTGTAGATAACCAGATTCAGAAAGGTTGCCAATGCTGTTTGTGTACTCTTCAGGTTCAGGCTGTTTAATGATCAGATGTGCGCCGGTACCTCCATTGTCATAGTAACCGTCTATTCTGTAATATCCATCGTATGGCGCCTGGAAATACTTGTATTCAGTCAAAACAAAGTCTTGGTGCGATGTGTATTCCTGTTCGTTTAAAAGGATTTTTATATGCTCCTCTATATTGTCAAACTGCTTGTCGTCGTTTGACTGGAGCCTGAAAAAGAATATGTCTCCTCTTTCCACATCGACGGTCAGTGCCGTGTCGTAATTTTCTTCATTGAAACTATCGCTACGATAGCAATCCTGGCATATGTATTTGGAAAATAGCAGTCTGTCCTCTACGCTGTTCAACACACCGCTCACTTCCGTTACGTTTCTTGAGTGTTGAACAGTGTAGGTGATGCCGTCTGCGTGGCGCGATTGACGCCGTGAGCTGCTTGTGTCTTCAATCAGTCTGATGTAGGACTTCAGTGTAACGCTGCCACTGTCTGGTGCAACCCATACCCGTACGGCCTCGGTGGGTGGCACTCCGTGCTTGGCCAGATTTCGTTGTGAACAATCCAGTTCGTGAATATAAAAGACCACGTGGTATCCGTCTGTATCCAATTCTGGCACGGCCATAATGTCATCGTTGTTTTCATAACTTTGACAGAATTGATATGCAGCAGCCGAATCCATAGCGTGCGATATATCGCTGCTTACCCATACCATCCTGCAGGCTACCGAATCATTGACTTCACCATCGAATATAATGCCACCACAATCATTTGTCGGAGGATTTTCGGGTTCTGAAACCGGCTCACCGTCATCATTATATGTCAACAGGAAAGGTACGAACGTCGGCTGTCCGTCATAAATATGATTGAAGAACACGTAACCGTTGCTGACAATATCAACAAGACCGTCCCCATTCACATCGGCGAAGTAAGTGGATGTTTGTGAATTTGTATTGCTCCAGTTTCCGCTTCCGCTTATGCCTATAGTGTCGGGCAAAAGGTGAACTGAAGCCTGAACACCAAATGTATTTGTGGTACTTTTTTCAACCAGGAAATGTTTTGCGCCATTGACAATTTGTGCAGCACTAAAAGCGATGCTGTCTTTTGCTACATATATTTGCTTGCGCCAATACATATTACCGTCTTTCACAAACACCTTATCCGACAATCCATCCCCGTCAAGGTCAACGAGGCTCGCCAGAGTCTCGCTGGTATTCCCGCTTCTTTGATAGTTCCCGCCTATACTTGAACTGGTAAGACATACAACAGGCCCTAATCCAGCAGCCAAAGTTCCACCGACACTCCAACTTGATGAGTGCGACAGGCCAAGTGCTGTTGCGTGGTTTACATTTTCTATACGGAATCCCGGAGTCAGCATAAAGGCCTTTATATTGTCAGCACTCACATTGTTGACGTGTAAATCCCCAAACAAAGTGTCCATCCTTGGAGCATCATAGTAACTGAACACCTGGCGAGAATATCCGCCGGAATAGCCATTCAATCCTATGGAACAGATATTCTTCAGATGCTGAAACACAGAGTTCGAATTAAACAGATTGTCCAGTTTGCTGACAGCCTTTAGACGCGTTTTGAAATTTGAGGAATATCCGCATTCTGTCTCGAAATAGTACATTGTGACTATCGAGTCCCTATATGTTATTGAAATATTACAAAGCACCTTGCCTGTCTCTTCCTTGAAGCCATAGTTGCAGTTCACCGGACGGTCATATGGGTTTCTGTCCTTCATTTCAAACACTATCCTGTACAATCCTTTTTCTTCGTTATGTCCAGTATACAAAATACTGTCAAGGTATATCTGTTTGCCGGGATTGGATCCTCCTGTATTGTCGACACTGTAATAATACCTCACCCAATTGCCGAAAAGGTCCTTGCTCTCGCAAAGCATCCATCTGGCAATTTGGCCATCAGAGTTCCTCAACACACCTTGGTGTGTGTTGCTGTCAGTGGAATTATAGTGACCATATGTATGTACCACGCCCGTTCTGTCCACAATCTCCCACCAATAGTCGGACGGTGTGTTACCGTGACGTATTATGCTGTCGTGGGCGTCACCCGTACGGGCATAAAAACGCACGTCGCCAGCCATTCGGCTTTGCTGCTGGTTGGTGCGGTGAGGAAGCGGTATTTGAGCACCATTGCCGTCTTTGTTTACAAGTTGGTCTCCTGCAAAAAGGTATATCTCAGTCTCGTGAGTGGGACTGTAGCGTGGTACTCCCCATCGGGTGTCAAGCGAAATTTCCGGCACACTGATATCCCAGCCTACACCAAGCCATCCGTTTCCACCGCTACTGCTATATGTCAGCGCCAGGTTCGGCTGCATACCGTTACGCCCTTGAGGTGTCCAGATGGGATAGCTAAGATTCGCTGTTCCTTCTTGGTTGGCTGTTGGAGGTTGGAAGAGCATCAAGCCTTCCATCGGGTTTACAGCCTCAAGGTCGGTCATCGCTGTCGGTACGAAGGCCTGGGTCTCGGGCATCTCGGGGGCTTTGAGCAGTTCGTTGATGAAGTCGGTGAAATGGGTGGTCAGCGACACTATCTCGTGGCTTGCGGTGTCCACCCCTATGCGCTCCAGCCGCACCCACGCCAGCTGTGCGCTGTCGTAGTAGCTGGTGTGGATATCGTCGGGCGTGTAGCCTGCCGGAATACGGTCGGGGTCGTAGGCCACACGCAGCTCGGCGGCAGGGCTGAAATGCTCGCCTCCGGGCAACAGACGGTAGCCGGCAGCCGCAGCAGTTAGGTTGACCATCCCCTGCGGAAGCGGCGGCAGCTCGGACTGCGCCAGCGAGGTCACGGAGTAGACCGCACTGCGCTGCACGGCGTCGCCGTGGGCAGCGAGGCTGAGACCTTCGGTTGCCAGATGCAGCGAGTTGCCTTTCAGCGTCCGCACCTGTACGTCGGGACTGTGGACAGGCAAAGGTCCTGAATGCGCGGCGGTGTCGGCTGACGGCGCCTTCACCTCCGCCAGGACGCTGTGCGCCGATGTGATGGCTGTGGTGTCGGCGTTGCATCTGTTTCTGTCGCATCCGTATGTGAGCGACATCGCCATCAAAATGGCAAAAGTGTAGTACTGTGTTCTTTTCATCGCTTTCTTGTTTTGTTGTTTCCCTATTCTGTCGTTTATCTAACCACCAGCTTAAGTGTCTGGCTGCCGTTCTCGGTGTTGACCGTGGCATAATAGACACTGCCAGTCGGCAGCTCGCCCTCGAAAAGGCACGCGCCGACGCCGGTCTGGCTGTGCTTGGCAACGATGGCGCCCTGCACATTGTATATAGTGACTTGCACCTGTCGGGCACCGCTGACCTCCAACGTGTAGTGTCCGCTAGTGGGATTGGGGTATATGTTGGCCTTGAGTCCGGTATCTCCGCCGGCGGTGAAACGCCTTGACTTGAGCTGCGCATACGACATCAGCGAGCCGCCGCGTCCAAGGGTCATATAGCAGACGGCTGTCGTGTCCGCCAACAGCCCATCGTTTTCACAGAAGACCACATCGCTGAAGACGACCCTGTCGCCCGAGACCGTCGTCGGAAGGTAGATGTCGCTGTCAACAAGCAGCACAAGAGTATCGCCTGCCGAAGCGAAGCCGCGGGTGTCGAAGGTCAGCGTGAATGCCTCGTTGCAGGCCCGCGTGGCACGGATTTTCCATCTGCGGCCAAGGTATTGGGCGTCACCGTCGTCCTCGAACCCAAGGGCTCCGCCGTCGTCGCCCACGAGCAGGAAGGTGCCGTCGGGAAGTGTGTCGGACGTGACGGACAGTAGCGCACCGTCCATCTCCGACAGGCTGGATGTCTGGCATAGACCTGACGCTGTGTCTGTGCCGACGCCGGTCACACGGTATCTGTAAGTGCTGTCGTAAGTCCATACCTTGCTGTCGCCTATGCGCCAGTCGACAGGGCCGAGGGTAATGCCGTAGCGCACGGCAAGCAAACTCTGCACCCTGCGCAGTTCCGCCACGCCGAGCCGCCTGCCGTAGTACAGCAGTTCGGCGACCTTTGATGCTCCACCTATAGCCAGCACTGCATATGGGGACACGCTGTCGGGTGCCGACTGGCGGAGTGTGCTGATGGCAGGCGTGGCCGTCGTCTGCGGGGAATAACGTATAGATATGCTGTCTGTCAATATATGCTCTGTGGTGAAACCGCGCACGCCGCCGTCGCCGTAGTCGATGCTCCACAGCAGGACCTCTGTGTCCTGAACTGGCTTGTAAACCACAATCACAGTATAGTCTTCAGCATAAGGTATGCTGTCCTGCAGTAGCGTGCCGCCACCGGCAAAAGCTGCAGGATTGAAGTTCAACAACGAATCGCCCGAAGATGTACGCCAGTGGAACAGCGGCTCTTCTATCTGGGCGTGGATATTTTCCGCGGCGGCCAGAATAAGAGCGGCAGCCAGTATTTTCTTTAGACTGAAAAAAGATTTCTTCATTTTTAAAATTTTTTTCTCACTAATATGTGTAGCAAAATGTCCCTTTTTTTTACACACAATACAAGATTTTTTTAAAAAAAAAATCTCAATAGTATGAGTATCTGTTATTTAATGTTGATATTTTTTTGGGGGGGTCTTCCGTTTTGTACGCTCTGACGTGACTCACACCGCCTGTTTCCTGACATCGAAATACGGGAGTTTCCTCACCGCCTTGTCCTTAGTCCGGTTCAATATGTCGGCATAGACCTTTGTTGTCCCGATATCCGAATGGCACATAAGCTTTTGCACGGTGAATATCGGTACTTCCTTTGTTAGCAGCATCACGCAAAATGTGTGGCGGGCAGTGTGGAATGTCGCAGGTTTCCTTATTCTTGCATCCCTCATCCACGTCTTCAGCACCTTGTTCGTCCACTGGTTTGTCACAGGCTCGAAAACATAGTCTCCTTTTCTTTTTAACCCGCGCAGCAAAGCTTCGGCGCCCTCGCACAAAGGCAGGCTCTCGCAAGTGCCTGTCTTGTGTTGGAGAAATTCCAGTCGCAGATGTTTGCCGTCGTGTCTCACATCCTTCCATTTCAATGCTTTCACGTCACCGAAGCGCAAGCCGGTCATACAGGAAAACAGGAACATCGACTCAATGTTGCTGTGCTTGCCGTACCGTCTTGCACGGATAAGCCGGTTCAACTCGGCCTCCGTGAGGAAGCTCTTCTTGTCCTTCGGGCGTTTCACCCTCTGCACCCTCTGAAGTATCCTGTCGTCGAAAAGGCCCTCCTTGCTGGCATTGTGAAGCACACACGTCATTTTCTGGAAGTACAGGCGCACCGTGTTCTGTGCCATTCCTGTCGCTTCAAGATAGCCGATGAAACCCTAGAGATACCCCGTTGTCACTTCTTCCAGTGTGCGGTCTCCATAACGCAAAAGGTGTTTTAACATCAAATGGTACGAGCTTTTTGTTTTCTCCTTGATGTTGCTCGAACCAACGTAACGGCGTACATACTCCGCCAGGCTCGTCTGCGGGCGTTCCTCGGCTTGGCCGCTGCCCAGATTGGCTGTGTACTCAAAATGCTTTTCTTCTGTCGCAGTATC
>R22__coassemble_1111_pt1 | contig 14438 bp, 15 predicted proteins | sample R22__metabat2_high_PE_041 | metagenome-assembled genome bin R22 | reverse complement strand
GCGACTTCATTATGGGCGAGGTCCGCTACAACTCCCTGATGAAGACCTTCCCCCAAGAGGCCGAAGAACTCTTCGTCGCCACCGAGCGCAACGCCAAACTGCGCTACGAGGGATACAAGAAACTGAGCGAGATGTAATATTCTCCAACCCAAGTCTGGAAGGTCGAGAGGCCTTCCAGACTTCAAAAAAAATTTATTGCGATGACAAGTAATACACAAAGGGCCCAATTGCAGGCTCAAATATGGAGGATAGCAAACGAAGTACGAGGTGCTGTTGATGGATGGGACTTTAAGCAGTTTGTTCTGGGTACTTTGTTTTACCGCTTTATCAGTGAGAATTTTACGAACTATATTGAAGGTGGCGACGAAAGTGTTGACTATGCAAATCTTCCTGATAGCGTAATAACTCCTGAGATAAAAGATGACGCTATCAAAACCAAAGGCTATTTTATATATCCGAGTCAACTATTTGTGAATGTGGCAAAAACAGCTAACACTAACCCCAATCTCAATACGGATCTAAAGGCTGTTTTTGATTCCATTGAAAATTCGGCCACCGGCTATGATTCAGAAAGGGATATCAAGGGACTGTTTGCCGACTTTGATACCACAAGTACCCGTTTAGGCAATACGGTTGAGGACAAAAACAGTCGCCTGGCCGCCGTGATAAAAGGAGTTGGGGGATTGAACTTTGGCTCTTTCGAAGACAACCACATTGACTTGTTTGGCGATGCGTACGAGTTTCTGATTCATAACTATGCTGCAAACGCAGGGAAGTCTGGTGGAGAATTTTTTACCCCACAATGTGTATCGAAACTCATCGCCCTGTTGGCAATACACGGACAGACCACCATCAATAAGATTTATGATCCTGCGGCTGGTTCCGGTTCGTTGTTGTTGCAGGCAAAAAAACAATTCGATAAACATATCATTGAAGATGGATTCTTTGGACAGGAAATTAACCATACTACATACAATCTTGCCCGTATGAATATGTTCTTGCATAACATAAACTACGACAAGTTTAATATAGCATTGGGTAACACGCTGATGAATCCGCAATTTGGAGATGAAAAGCCGTTTGACGCTATTGTCTCCAATCCGCCATATTCGGTGAACTGGATTGGCTCTGACGACCCCACATTGATAAATGACGACCGTTTTGCCCCGGCAGGTGTGTTGGCTCCAAAATCAAAAGCCGACTTTGCGTTTGTACTTCACTCGCTGCATTACCTATCAAGCAAAGGACGGGCTGCAATCGTATGTTTTCCTGGTATCTTCTATCGTGGAGGTGCCGAACAAAAAATCAGGAAATATTTGGTTGACAACAATTTCGTTGAAACAGTCATTGCTCTGGCGCCCAATCTGTTTTATGGTACTTCCATTGCTGTGAATATTCTTGTATTGTCAAAACACAAGTTTGATACTAAAACACAGTTTATTAATGCAACCGGAGTTGATTTCTTCAAAAAGGAAACCAATAACAATATTCTTGAGGACGAACACATAGAGAAGATTTTAAAGATTTTCGACTGCAAGAAAGATATTGAAGGTGTTGCAAAATATGTTGATAACAAGCAGATTGTCGAGAATGATTATAATCTCTCTGTTGGAAGTTATGTTGAAACGAAAGAAATCAGAAAAGAGACTGACATCAAAGAACTCAATAGCCGTATCCGCCAAATTGTGTCACGTGAAAACGAGTTAAGAACGGAAATTGACAAGATAATTGCAGAATTGGAGGAATGACAATATGAAAAATACAGAAACCATTACGACCATTCAGTCGAATCCGGAATATGAACGCCTTGTGGAGAATGTTGGTGTTGCATTGCGGAATGGTAGAAAACAACTAGTTTCTGCAGTCAATTCAAGTATTGTACATACTTATTGGCTAATCGGTCAATTCATTGTTGAATATGAGCAGAATGGCAATGAACGTGCTGAATATGGGTCTGATTTGCTTAATAGGCTTTCAAGAGATTTGACATTAAGATATGGTGGCGGATTTAGCAGGAGTAATGTGTTTTATATCAGGAAACTATATCTTGAATACCCAAAAATTCAGACACTGTCTGAACTATCGTGGAGCCATTATATTGAACTTCTCAAAATAGAAGACAAGCAAGAGCGCTCTTTCTATGAGAAAGAATGTGTCAATACGCATTGGGGCATACGTGAACTGAAACGTCAAATGAAAAGTATGCTTTTCCACAGGCTCGCACTCAGTACTGACAAAAATGAGGTTATGCGCCTGTCTGAAGAAGGACAGATTATTGAAAAACCGGAAGACATACTTAAGGAACCGTATGTTTTTGAGTTTACTGGATTACCCCTAATGCCTGTCTATAAAGAGGGTAATCTGGAAGATGCCCTTGTATATAATTTGAGTGAATTCCTGTTGGAACTGGGCAAAGGCTTCGCTTATGTGGGCAGGCAACAGCCAATACAGATTTCGGGAAGAACATATAAGGTTGACCTGGTTTTTTATCACCGTATCCTGAAGTGTTTTGTCCTGATAGACTTGAAGCGTGGCGAGGTTTCGCACGAGGATATAGGGCAAATGAATTTTTATTTGAATTATTATCGTGAAGAGATGAATACGGATGGCGACGGGGAACCGATAGGCATCGTGTTGGGTGCTTATGAAGACAAATTGGTAATGCATTATGCTTTGCAGAATATTCCCAATCAAGTGTTTGTAAGTCGTTATCAACTTTATCTGCCGCAAAGGGAGCAATTAGAAGCTGAATTGTACAGGTTTATGAATAACAACATAGAATAACATTATGAGCAAACTGCAGGAATTAATACAACAATATTGCCCTGACGGAGTGGAGTATAAAACAATAAAGGAAACCGTTGGATTAAATCGTGGTAAAAGATTAACCAAAAGTGAATTGATAGAGAACGGGCAATATGAAGTATATCATGGTAGTAAAGATACACCACTGGGGCTATACAATAAATACAACGCACCAAAAAACACAACAATTATAGTTAATACGGGTGGTATTGGCGGGGTTAAGTATCTTGATAAAGAGTTTTGGTGTTCTGATGGTAGTTTTTGGCTTGGAAATAGTAAAGATATTAATCCCAAGTTTTTGTATTATTGTTTGTCTGGGTATGAGAACTATTTTTTGTCTAAAAAGCGGATTGGTGGTGTCCCTACAATAGATAGAAGTGTTGTTGAAGACTTCTCCATTCCCATCCCTCCCATTCCTGTACAGGATGAAATTGTAAAAATTCTCGACCGTTTCGCGGAATATGCAGCGGAGCTGCAAGCAGAGCTGCAAGCGAGACAGGAACAGTATGAATACTATCGCAATAAGTTATTGACATTCAGTAAAATAGGGGGTATACAACAAGTAAAGTGGATGAAGATGAGTGAGATCGTTGAACTAAAAGCAGGAAAAGCAATTAAAGCTTCAGAATTATCTGTTGTTAAAGACAGCGAGCATCCATATCCATGCTATGGTGGAAATGGAATTCGTGGATATATAGCAAAATATTCCCACGAAGGTAGATATGCCATTATTGGAAGACAAGGTGCTTTATGTGGTTGTGTGAATTGGGTAGAAGGCAGATTTTATGCAACTGAACATGCAGTGGTTTGTACTCCTAACAATCTTGCAGATACAAGGTTCTTGTATTATCTATTTACGAAGGAGAATCTTAATAAATACAAATCCCAAGGAGCACAACCTGGACTTTCTGTTTCTAATCTAAACAACATTGAATTTGCAATTCCAACCGTCAAGGAGCAAGAGCGCATAGTATCAATTCTTGACAAGTTTGAGAGATTGGTAAACGACCTTACACAAGGTTTGCCAGCGGAAATCGCCGCAGTGCAAGAGCAGTATGAATACTATAGAAACAAACTTCTTTCATTTGAAGAATACAAGATAAGCGCATAATATGGGACAGTCGTTAAAAGAAATAGCACAAACTCTTAAGGACACCGACAAAAAAGTGCAACTGATTTATGCCTTTAACGGTGTCGGGAAAACTCGTCTTTCGCGTGAGTTTAAAGAGTTGGTTTCACCCAAGAATGAAGAAGAAGGAGAGGAAGAAGAAAGAAAGACTAAAATCATCTATTATAATGCTTTTACAGAAGACCTTTTCTATTGGGACAATGATTTGGATGAGGATAGAAACCGAAAGATAATAATACGTCCAAATAATTTCACAAACTGGGTGCTTAAGGATCAAGGCCAAGAACAGAATATTATAACACATTTCCAACATTATACAAATGATAAACTTACTCCCCGTTTTAATGAAGAATACACAATAAAAGATAACAATGGTAAAGATATAGTTGTACCACCATATTCAGAGATAAAGTTTTCTTTTGAGAGAGGTAATGAAAATGAAGAAAAGAATATCAAAATTTCAAAAGGAGAGGAAAGTTGTCTTATATGGTGTGTGTTTTATAGCTTGCTTGAACAAGTTGTTGAAACATTGAATATACCAGAACCCGCTGAACGAGAAACCGACCAATTCGATGAATTGGAATATGTCTTTATTGACGACCCTGTAAGTTCGCTTGATGAGAATCACTTGATTGAATTAGCGGTAAATATTGCAGAATTGATAAAAAAATCAAGCCTGTCGAATTTGAAATTCGTAATAACAACACACAATCCATTGTTTTACAATGTTCTTTATAATGAATTGGACCTGAAGAAGAAAAACAAGAAAGGAAATGAATGTTGCTATCTATTGAATAAAGAAGATGATGGCACATATGAGTTAGACGGGAAATTGGGAGATTCAAATAAGAGTTTCTCTTATCACTTGCATTTGATGCAAATTCTTCAAGATGCGGTTGATAATAATAGTATTGAGAAGTATCATTTTATGCTTCTCCGAAATCTTTACGAGAAGACTGCAAACTTCTTAGATTACCCTCAATGGTCAGACTTGTTGCCTGATGATAAAAAAACATACTACAATAGAATTATTCAATTCACGAACCATTCTACATTGTCAAACGAATCGATTCCAGAACCAACAGAACCCGAAAAGCAAACATTGAAATTACTATTGAAAAATCTTGTAGAAAATAATTATTATACAGAAAAACAAAATGGCACAGTATAATACCATAGCGGAATCTAATAATTTCATAGTGCTTGACGAGTACGACAAGTGCTATATGGCATGTGAACCGCCTGCAGTCTATCAGACGGAGGCTTCGCTTGAGTCAGAGTTTATTCGGGACCTAAGAAACCAAGGCTATGAATATCTTCCTGACATTTCCACTTCGGAAGATTTGCTCAATAATGCACGTATGCAACTTCAAGAACTAAATGATGTTGTTTTTACAGATGAGGAATGGAAAAGATATGTGGAGGAATATTTGGACAAGTCTGGCGACTCGCTTGTTGAAAAGACAAGGAAGATACAAGACGATTATATCTATGATTTTGTATTTGACGATGGTCATATAAAGAACGTATATCTGGCCGACAAGAAGAATATTGCTCGGAACAAAGTGCAGGTGGTGCGGCAGATTACTCAGGAAGGGGTACAGGTCAATCGGTATGATGTTACCATATTAGTTAATGGCTTGCCTTTGGTTCAAGTTGAACTGAAAAAACGAGGTGTCGCTATTCGAGAGGCGTTCAACCAAGTTCACCGTTATAGTAAAGAAAGTTTTAACGCAGCCGGTTCGCTGTATAAATACATACAGTTGTTTGTCATTTCCAACGGCACAGACAGCCGTTATTTTGCCAATACGGTGGAACGAAACAAAAACAGTTTCGATTTCACAATGAATTGGGCGAAATCCAATAACACGCTTATAAAGGATTTGAAAGATTTCACAGTCACTTTCTTTCAGAAAAACACGCTGTTGCAGATATTATTCACATACTCGGTGTTTGATGTCAATAATACATTGCTGATTATGCGCCCGTATCAGATTGCGGCAACCGAGAGAATTATTTGGAAAATAAAAAGTTCATATCAGGCGAAAAGTTGGTCGACAACTGAGGGCGGAGGATATATATGGCACACGACAGGTTCTGGCAAGACTCTGACAAGTTTCAAGACTGCAAGGCTGGCAACTCAGCTTGATTTTATTGATAAAGTATTCTTTGTTGTCGACCGCAAGGATCTTGATTATCAGACAATGAAGGAATATCAGCGTTTTTCGCCTGATAGTGTCAATGGTTCGGAAAGCACTGCGGGATTGAAGCGTAATATAGAAAAGGACGATAACAAGATAATTGTCACCACTATTCAGAAGTTGAACAACCTGATGAAGGGCGAAAACGATTTGCCTATCTATCAGAAACAAGTTGTTTTTATCTTCGACGAGTGTCACCGTTCTCAGTTCGGCGAAGCGCAAAAGCAATTAAAAAAGAAATTCAAGAAATATTATCAGTTTGGATTTACTGGAACACCAATATTTCCCGAAAATGCCCTTGGCTCTGATACTACTGCAAGTGTATTTGGCCGTCAATTGCATTCATACATAATAACTGATGCCATTCGTGATGAAAAAGTTCTGAAATTTAAGGTCGAATACAATAATGTCCGTCCACATTTCAAAAGTATTGAGACCGAACAAGACGAAAAGAAATTAAGTGCTGCGGAAAACAAACAAGCGTTGCTTCATCCAGTACGCATAAAAGAGATTTCGCAGTATATATTGGACAATTTCAAGATAAAAACTCATAGAAATTTCGGATCAAGCAATGGCTTCAACGCGATGTTTGCCGTTAGCAGTGTAGATGCCGCCAAGTGTTATTATGAAGAGTTGAACAATTTACAAAAAGATTGCGATTCGCAACTGAAAATTGCGACAATCTTTTCGTTTGCTGCCAATGAGGAGCAAGCCGCAATTGGCGAAATTATGGACGAAAATTTTGAGCCGTCAGCAATGAACAGTAGCGATAAGGAGTTTTTGGCAAACGCCATCAACGATTATAATGCAATGTTCAAAACAAGTTTTGGCGTTGAAAGCAAGGAGTTTCAGAATTATTATCGAGACTTAGCCAAAAGAGTAAAGAATAAAGAAATTGATTTGGTCATAGTCGTTGGAATGTTCCTTACCGGTTTTGACGCACCGACATTAAACACGCTGTTTGTTGATAAGAATTTGCGTTACCACGGCTTAATACAAGCATTTTCGCGTACTAACCGAATTTTTGATGCCACCAAGACATTTGGTAATATTGTTACATTCAGAGATTTAGAACAGCCAACCATTGATGCTATAACTTTATTTGGAGACAGTAATACAAGGAATGTGGTGCTTGAAAGAAGTTTTAAAGAATATTTGGAAGGCTTTAAGGATATAATTTCTGGAGAAGCCCGTAGGGGCTATATTGATGTCGTAAAAGAATTAAACCAAAAATTTCCCAATGTTGATGAGATTGAGACTGAGCAAGATAAAAAGGCTTTTACAAAACTTTTTGGTGAGTATTTGCGAATAGAAAACATTTTACAGAACTATGACGAATATACACATCTGAAAGCATTGCAATCTGTTGATTTTAATGATTCTGATGCTGTAAAAGTATTCAAGGCGACTCATTTTGTGACAGATGAGGACATACGAGAAATGCAGAAAGTGGAAATGCTATCTGACCGTAAAGTCCAAGATTATAAATCCGCATACAATGATATTCGCGATTGGTTGAGGCGGGAAAAAGAGGGTCAAAATCCCGAAAAATCAAAGATAGATTGGGATGATGTTGTGTTTGAAGTCGATTTGTTGAAATCACAGGAAATAAATTTGGATTATATTCTAGAATTGATTTTTGAGAACCATAAAAAAACAAAAGACAAGTCATCATTAATTAAAGAAATTAGTGGTGTAATTCGAGCAAGCTTTGGCAACAGGGCAAAGGAAAGCCTTATTGTAGATTTTATCAACGATACAAATCTGGATACCATAACGGATAAAGCAAGTATAATAGATTCGTTTTTCGAGTATGCGCAAGCAAAGCAGAAAAAGGAGGCATCGGAGTTGATTTTGTCCGAAAACTTGAACGAAGAAGCTGCAAGGCGATTCATCTCCCTATCTTTGAAGCGTGAGTTTGTTAGTGAGAACGGGACTGATTTTAATAGTATTTTACCCAAAATGAGTCCATTAAACCCCATTTACTTGACTAAAAAAAATAAGGTATTTCAATTGATTTCAGCATTCGTTGAGAAATTCAAAGGAGTTGGAGGTGAATTATGATTTTGCGAGACGAAAAAAACAAAATCCCGTTAAAAGCGGAATACTTCGTCGCCACCGAACGCAATGCCAAGCTGCGCTACGAGGGATACAAGAAACTTTCCGAAATGTAATCTAATATAGATTACAAACTCAAGTTGCGGAGGTGGAGAGGCCTCTACAACTTTAGATATGATTTACTAACAACAAATTACAATATGTACAAATATAAAAAATTCAATGACTCTATTTACCATCTTTATGATAGGGATGTCACTTGTTTCATGTAGCAAGGAAATAAACGAATCATCTGGTGATAGAGCTTTAGGGAACATGAGTAAAAGTGCTTCAACGTTTAATTTTGATCAATTCCCGTCGCAGCGGATATTCTCTGTTGCGGCAGATTTGAAATCTGGCGAATAATTTTAATAGTTTTGCAATCCGAAATACAATAATCTTTATCCAATTTCCCCGATGATGCAAAGAAAGCAGTAGTAGTTGCCATCGAACTCAAATACTCTCAATGCCTCCAAACCTTTCTAAATTACAAGCTCACATACGAAAATCAGAATAATCACGTTATCTGAAAAAAAGGAATATGAATCCTATCCAAATTTCAATCAAAGACTACCGTGCTGTCAAATCTGCCGAAATTGATTTGAACGGAATTACTGTAATTTCAGGAATAAACGGGTCTGGGAAAAGTAGTATATCGCGATTGCTATATTATGCGATCAAATATGCGAACGACTATGAAAGCATTGTTAGCAATGCCTTAAAACCGGAGCTGGCACCAATAGACCGACTTATACAAAGTTCTTCAGTTGGAATAAAGCGCGGTGTTGCCACAGTTGACATAGGAAATTATTATAAGATAGCCACCGAATCAGAAGACCTCTATGATAAAATAGATGCATATTGTTCCTCGCTTGAGGCTCTGAAAGGATATGTTTCTCTTCACGAGAAGAAAAAAGACCCGATTTTTGAAAGTTTCTCGAATAGGTTAAGGAGTATAATCAAAGAGTCTATAGTTACAAAGAATATTGACGGGGAAAAATCGTTAATCGAGCTGATAGACGATGTTATAAGAATAACAAAAGGAATAAAAAGGAAGGCATACAAACTATCTGAAACAAGGGATTACAGACTATACAGGAACCATCTTGCAGAAGTATTAGAGAATGAATTAAAGAATGTACGCATAACCGAATACGATGTGCCAATCATCGGCAAAAATGTCGCTAGTATTCCAGTGTTAAATTACATTCAGCAGGTCGTTTATATTGATACGCCAATGATTGTTGGGATGAACAGAATTATCTGTTATCCTTACATAGAGTATTGGCGAGACTTGAATGAGTTCTTAGAAAGACCTGCAAAAAAATCATTTAGCATCAGTCTTAATAATACCATTAAAGATATCATAAAGGGAGGCTCTTATTATGACGATGAGCCATCATATAAAGGCAATCTAAAATACAAGAGAGAAGATGGTTTGACTATTGACTTGGTGGATAGTGCGACTGGCATTAAATCATTTTCCCTATTGCAAACACTTCTTCGCAATGGCATCATTTCTTCAAATACATTACTCATAATCGACGAGCCCGAAGCACACCTGCATCCGCAATGGATTGTAGAATATGCACGTATCATTGTGATGATGCATCAGAAAATTGGAACCAAGTTTTTCATAGCCTCACATAGTACCGACTTTGTGAGTGCCATCAAATACATAGCCGAAAAACAAAAGGTTGATAAATCACTCTCGTTCTATTTAGCCGAAGAAGATAAGCGAAAACCGTATTCGTACAACTATAAAGCTATTGGTACGGACATTGAGCCAATCTTCGAATCATTCAACAAATCATTAGACAAAATCAGTGAGTATGGCGGCTGGTAGTAGAACACAAAAGCAAGATGATAAGTGGGTGTTCGCTCCTGCAATTATGCTCTCTTGCACAGTGACAAAACAACATATACAGGCGTATATTCCAATTTCGGACATCCTAGCAAAGGAACATTGCCGGAACAAACACTTTTTTACTCAAGAGAAAGCTCTGTATCTCGAAGAAGTTGAAACTGAAATGGCACGAGCTGATAGACGTAGCAAATCGCCTATAGTTGACTTTTCTATCGGATTGAGTAGAGGAAAGTCTCGAAAGATTCGATTAATTGAAGCTAAATTTGATGTCAATGATTTGAAGGGTTTAGCCTCGTCCAATATTCCTGAAAAAGTTCAGTACTCAACAGATATTTTGCGAAATGATGGATTTATGATAGATAGTGGTGCAATTGTACTAATCAAAAAAAGTCCAATAGTACAACAGCAAAGACGATGGCTCGAACAAAGGTTATTGGCACAAGGCCATTATCAAGTAAAGACCATTGACGAGTTTCACAGAGATTATTTCAAGGCGTAACCTACCAGATGCGCGAGCGCGTGGAGCGCATTATGAAGGAATGTGAAGGAATGTCCAGTGGACATTCCGATAGCGAAGCGGAGAACAAAAGCGACTGCTGCAGCGCCGAAATCAATGCCCTCTTCACCGAGGTGTACTCCTGCCGTGGCTGCGAACACCTTAATATCAAATCAAATGGAGTGAGATCATATCAAAATCTCTAAAGAATAATACTTTGGGGCAATAATTTCGTTTTCTTCGCGTTAAATGAACAATTAATACTATTCAGGTTATGAAGAAAACATTGTTTGCATCGCTTTTAGCAGTTCTGTTTGCCGGAGCGTGCTATGCTCAGAAGGTGGACAATTCGGTTGTCAAGGGATTCGACCTTCGAAAATATCTGGGTGACTGGTACGAGATTGCCAGGTTTGACCACAAGTTCGAGCGCGGACTGGAATATTGCAAGGCCAACTATGCTTTGAAAGACAACGGCACCATTGCCGTGACCAATACCGCCATCAAGAACGGCAAGGCCAAAACAACCGACGGCAAGGCCAAAACAACCGATGTCCCTGCTGTGCTTCGCGTCTCGTTTTTCGGCCCGTTCTATAGTGACTACCGCGTGATGATGCTCGACGCCAACTACCAGTGGGCGCTGGTGGGCAGCAGCAGTGCCGACTACCTCTGGATACTTTCGCGCACTCCACGGTTGCCAAAGGAAACGCTGAACAAAATTCTAGCCGAAGCAAAACGCCGCGGCTACGACACCTCGAAACTCATCTGGGTTAAACAAAAGTAATACACAACACATTATGACAACACTCCTTATCCTTCTTGCAGTATCCCTCGCGGTGTCGGCCGTGGGCTGGAAGTATTTCATCTATTTCTTCAGTCTGGGCTACGGCTACGGCATTGTCGCGCTTTCGGTCGCAATGCTGGTGATGTTCGGCAGCGAACTCTCGGCATCCACCGTGGCGCTATGCGCGCTGCTCTTCGTCTTTGGTTTCCGCTTGGGCACCTACCTGCTTGTGCGCGAGCGTAAGGCTGCAGCCTATCGTAAAATCCTCTACGACCCATCGCTGCAAAATAGGAAACCCGTCGGCGTCGTAATCGCGGTCTGGCTCTTCTGTGCCATACTGTACGTGCTGCAGGTCAGCCCGGTGGCTTTCCGCCTGATGAACACACGGGCAGGCTGCGAGGTCAGCAACCTGTGGGCGTGGATTGGCGCCGCATTTGTTCTCTGCGGCATCCTGCTCGAAGCCGGTGCCGACGCACAAAAGTCCGCAGCCAAGAAGAGCAATCCCAAACGATTCGTCGACACAGGTCTCTACCGTATTGTTCGCTGCCCCAACTACCTGGGCGAGGTAGTTATCTGGACCGGCGTGCTGCTCAGTGGCATCGGCGCAGGCTTCGCCGTGTGGCAGTGGCTCATATCCGCTATAGGCTACATCGGCATCGTCTACGTTATGTTCAGCGGTGCCCGTCGTCTGGAGTTGCGCCAAAACGAAGTCTATGGTAATGACCCCGAGTACCAGGCCTACGTCAAGAAAACCCCCATCCTCATTCCCGGCCTACCAATCTATTCTGTGGCAAAACACAAGTGGCTCAGCGCTTGAAAAAACTAAATTCAAGTTAATAATGCATATACGAAAACCTGAATAATTGCGTTATCCAATAAAACATATCAATAAATGGCATCGGACAAGGCACAATATATAGTGGCGCTAATTTCTGAGTTCGCCGAGCATTATGGACTCACGACGACGGAGGCGGCGAAGTATCTGAGCCGGTATAAGGCTTTGGAACTTTACGACCGTCAGTATGGATATCTGCACACGCAGTCGTTCGCATCCAATGTGCGCGACCTCTCCGCCTATTGCCGCAGAATGGGAGGTACGCTATGATTACGCTCTATCACGGTTCCAATATGAGGATTGCCAGCATTGACCTCAATCAATGCAACCCATACAAGGATTTCGGCCAGGCCTTCTACCTCTCTGCCGACAAAAATCAGGCAATGGATATTGCAATTGCCAGGGTGGATATCTTTGGAGGCGAGCCTGTCGTTAATGATTATCGGTTCGATGAGAAAATGTTCACAGACGGAACAATGTCATTCAAATCATTCGACGGATACACTGAAGAGTGGGCTGACTTTGTCTATCTGAATCGCGACGAATCTATTGTGCCACCATACGAACACCCTTATGATGTGGTTTACGGCCCGATAGCCAACGACCGCGTGGGTCTTCAAATCCGTAATCTTCGCGAGGGAAACATTGACAAGAAAGAATTCCTCCGCAGGTTGAAGTATATGAAAGGCATCACATTCCAATATGCCTTCTGCACACAAAAAGCAATAGAAAAACTTCTGCCGTATGAATGTAAGTGAACAGGAATTCAAGTATATGACCGAGGGTATCACTTCCGACCTGATACAGTTGTTGATAGACCGCGACCAATACACATTGCCTTGTGCCGTTGACGCAGTTTATAGTTCCAATATTTACAAAGCACTACTTCGCCCCTTGTCTAATCTTTACTCGCAGAGTTCAGGATATGTATATTCTCTGTTAGAAAAAGAATTGTTCAAACAGAGATGATTATCAAGCAAACCATTGGCAACAAAGAACTTTGGCGGCGGGAGAAGACGCTTTTCTTGACGTCGAGGAGGGCGCCGATGGGGTGCTATGAAAAGGTGTTCCGTTGGGTGGAGGAGTTCGACAAATGGCAGTGCGCGGTGTGCTTCAACACGTCGGAGCTGGAAGAGGAGGTGCTGAAGGCGCTGCTAGTGTGCCACGTGCCGACGGTGCTGGTGGTGACGGGCAAGTTCCGCAAAACATACAACGTGCAGATTGAGCAGGCGCTGAAAGAGAACCGCCTGCTTGTCCTCGTGCTGCAACGCGAGGAGAGCGACGTCAAAGGATACATCGCGCGACTGCGCAACAAGTGGGTCATCGGCCAGGTGCAGCACATCGCCTGCGGCTATATCAACCCCAACGGCAGCATCTTCGGCCTGCTGGCTGGGCACAGCAACATAAACCTTCTCCTCGACAAAAACGACCTCCGGGCCGCGGAAAGCATCGAAAAGCCACATCGCTGGACTGTGGCCGAGGACAAGCGGCTGCTGCGAATGTTCTACGAAGATATGGGCATCCACGCCATCCACAAGGCCATCGGCCGCCCCTACAGCACCGTCTACCTGCGCATCAAGTCGCTGACTATGAGCGATGAACTGCTGAAAGGCCGCGAATTTGAAGACTACGTGCTGGAACAGCTCAATATAGCGAACAACGACCGGCTGACCCTCAAGGAATGGCGTGGCGACAAGAGCCTGCCCGGCGTCTACCCCGAGGGCAACAGCAACCCCGACCTGGTGCTCGAATACGACGGCCGTTCCTTCGCCATCGAGTGCAAATGGCGCAGCCACCTGCCAAAAGACATCAGCAAAGAACTGCTGCCGCCAGACAGGGTGGCCCTTTTCGAGAATTATGCCAAGGCGCGCCGTATACCTGTCTACCTCCTTCTCGGCATCGGCGGCCTGCCCAACGACCCCGACCTGCTTCTTCTGGCGCTGCTGGATAAAAATCTTTCACTCAACGCTTTAAGCAAAAGCTTCGTCCGTTCCGAAAACCTTTTGGAGCACATCGTGGCTTCGTTTCCACAGCCGGAAGAAAAAATGGCAGGCACCCAAACAATGTCGCATCCTGACACAGAGAGGACTACAAGAAACTGATCGCGCTCTTCCGGAACAAGACCACCGTCCCAGACCTAATGACCATCTTCGGCCGCCCCACGGTAGGAATCCGCTCCGCCCGTTCCTATATCGTTCCTATATCGTTCTTATATCGTTCTTATATT
>R22__coassemble_1104_pt1 | contig 14480 bp, 11 predicted proteins | sample R22__metabat2_high_PE_041 | metagenome-assembled genome bin R22 | reverse complement strand
ACCCCCCTGTGCGACACACCCCGGCCCCGCGCATCCCCTCTCGGAGAGGGGTGGCCGCAGGCCGGGGTGTGTCGCACCATCAAACCCATAAGCAATAACACTAACCTTCTGATTTTGCAGGCTGCCATAAAATAACAGCAGTCTTATCTATTCCTTGGAATATAACCTTGGGGGAAAAGGCGTTCTTGACCTGTTGCCAAAAACTGCAACTGCGGAGGCATTGGTACGCCAGAAGAAACAAAAACCTGCTGAAGAGCAGCATACGGATTCCTTTTCACAAGAGCATCGTCAATCCTTACAACCCTAATTCCCAGCACCATAAAGTCATCATCGCGTTTCTGGTCGCGGGAAGCGGCGGTTTCTCCATCGTGACTGCTGCCATCTATTTCGACAGCAACTTTCAACTCGTGACAATAAAAATCCGCAATATAGTGCAAGATAGGCTTTTGACGCACAAACTTATAGCCGATTTTGCTGTTTTTCAAAGCCTTCCAGAAATATACTTCTGCTTTTGTGGACTCGTTGCGAAGATGACGCGCAACTTCCACCAAATGAGGATCGTATGGCGGAAAATCGGCCAGGAAAACAAGGCCACTTGTTTCTATGCCCTTGGATCGAAGAAGCTCTTGGCTATATATCATACCTCTAAAACGTTTACTGACTTGATATATTGTTCTGTAGGGAATAAATTTTTAACAAATCGAACCTGCCTGTGCGACACACCCCGCCCTGCGGGCACCCCTCTCCGAGAGGGGATGGCTACGCAGTGCATATCACTATGTGTGGCAGCAGCAAAACTAAAGGGACACGCCGGATGGTGTGTCCCTTTGGATGGAAATCGTTGTTATGGTGCGCGTTACGACACGATGCCGTCAGGCTTTGCCTTGGGGCAGGATGTTGTAGGGGATGGCGTCGTTGGGGCCGTGGGGTTCTTCGATATGGCCGAAGGTCTCTTCGTATTTGCGAATGTTGTCGCTGAGGGCCATAGCGAGACGTTTGGCGTGGATGGGGGCCATCATAATGCGCTGACGCACAACGGCGCCTTCGCGGCCGGGGAGGGCCTGTGCGAAGTCGAGGATGAACTCGGCGGGCGAGTGGGTGATGACAGCGAGGTTGCTGTAGGTGCCCTTTGCCACTTCGTCGTTGATGCTGATATTCAAGTTGTTTTTATTTTCTTGAGCCATAATTGTTTCCTACTTTAAAAGTTGAAATTCTTTTTGTCGCCGACGATGAGGTCCTGGTATTCGCGCAGACCTGTACCTGCGGGGATGAGGTGACCGACGATGACGTTCTCCTTCATACCCTCGAGGAAGTCCTGCTTGGCGTTGATGGCGGCTTCGGTGAGCACCTTGGTGGTCTCCTGGAAGGAGGCGGCGCTGATGAAGCTCTTGGTCTGGAGCGAGGCGCGTGTGATACCTTGGAGGATCTGCTTCGACGTTGCGGGTTTGGCGTCGCGTGCGGTGACGAGGGCCTTGTCCTGACGGCGCAGGTAGGAGTTCTCGTCGCGCAGCTTGCGGGCGGTGATGATCTGTCCGTTCTGGAGCGTTTCGCTGTCGCCGCAGTCCTCGACGACCTTCATACCGAAGATTTCGTCGTTGGTTTCGTGGAAGTCGATCTTGTTGACCAGTTCGCCTTCGAGAAAGCGGGTGTCGCCCGGGTCTTCGATTTCGACCTTGCGCATCATCTGGCGCACAATGACTTCGAAGTGCTTGTCGTTGATCTTCACGCCCTGCAGACGGTAGACCTCCTGGACTTCGTTGACGATATATTCCTGCACCTTCATCGGGCCCTTGACGGCGAGGATGTCGGCAGGTGTGATGGCGCCTTCGCTGAGCGGTGTGCCGGCCTTGACGTAGTCCTGATCCTGGGCAAGGATTTGCTTGCTGGTGCTGATGAGGTAGCTGCGCTGTTCGCCGGTGCGCGAGGTGATGGTGATTTCGCGGTTGTTGCGTTTCAGCTTCTTGGCGATGGAGACGATACCGTCAATTTCGGCCACGACGGCGGGGTCGGACGGGTTGCGGGCCTCGAAGAGCTCGGTGACACGCGGCAGACCGCCGGTGATATCGCCTGCCTTGCCGAAGCTGCGCGGGATCTTGACCATAATGTCGCCGGCACGGAGTTTCTGGCCGTTGTCGACGCCGATATGAGCGCCGACGGGGAGGTCGTAGACCTTGAGGATATTGCCCTCGTCGTCGACGATGTTGAGGGTGGGGTTCTTGGTACGTTGGCGCGATTCGATGATGACCTTGTCCTGCAGGCCGGTCTGCGAGTCGCTTTCGACGCGGTAGGTGACGTTTTCGATGACATTTTCGAAGCTGACCTTACCGTCGACGTCGGACATAATGACGACGTTGTAGGGGTCCCATTCGGCGATGAGGTCGCCGCGGTGGATTTCTTCGCCGGCCAGCTTGTAGAGCTTGGAGCCGTAGGGCAGCAGGGCGGAGAAGAGGGTGACGTCGGTCTTGGGGTCGACGATGCGCATTTCGGCCGAGCGGCCCATAACGATGTGGTATTTCTCGCCCATATCGTCGCTGTAGGGGATGGCGCGGAGTTCGTCGATGGCCAGGACACCTTCGTGGTGAGCCTCGATGCTGGAGGTGGTACCGATGTTGCCACCGGCCACACCGCCGACGTGGAAGGTACGCAGTGTCAGCTGTGTACCGGGCTCGCCGATAGCCTGTGCGGCGATGACGCCGACGGCTTCGCCCTTCTGGACCATATGGCCCGTGGCGAGGTTGCGGCCGTAGCACTTGGCGCAGACGCCGTGTTTGGCCTCGCAGGTGAGCACCGAGCGGATTTCGACCTCTTCGATGTGGGCATCTTCGATGCGCTTGCAGATTTCTTCGGTAAGTTCTTCGCCGGCAGCGACGATGAGTTCGTCGGTCTGCGGGTCGTAGATGTCGTGGACCGAGGTACGGCCGAGGATTTTCTCGCTGAGGCTCTGGACGATATCCTCACCTTTCTTGAGGGCCGTGGTGGGCAGTCCGCGGAGGGTGCCGCAGTCCTCTTCGGTGATGATGACGTCGTGGGCCACGTCGACGAGACGACGGGTCAGGTAGCCAGCGTCGGCCGTCTTCAGAGCGGTATCGGCCAGACCCTTACGGGCGCCGTGGGTCGAGATGAAGTATTCGAGCACCGACAGACCCTCCTTGAAGTTGGAGATGATGGGGTTCTCGATAATCTCGTTGCCCGAGGTGCCAGCCTTCTGGGGCTTGGCCATAAGGCCACGCATACCGGAGAGCTGACGGATCTGCTCCTTGCTACCACGGGCTCCGGAGTCGTACATCATATAGATGGGGTTGAAGCCCTGGTTGTCGGCCTTGAGGCGTTTCATCAGCGTCTCGGTGAGCTGGTTGTTGGTGTTGGTCCAAATATCGATAACGTGGTTGTAGCGTTCGTTGTTGGTGATAAGACCCATAGCATACTGGGCCATAACCTCTTCGACCTCTTCGTTGGCGTGGGCGATCATCTGTTCCTTTTCGACGGGGATGATGACGTCGCCGAGGTTGAAGGAGAGGCCACCCTTGAAGGCCATACGGTAGCCCATCGACTTGATGTCGTCGAGGAAGTTGGCGGTGGCGGCGTTGCCGCAGACGGTGAAGAGGTCGCCGATGATGTCGCGCAGGCTCTTCTTGCCCATCACCTGGTTGATGTAGCCGTATTTTTCGGGGACCACCTGGTTGAAGATGACGCGTCCCACGGTGGTGCGCAGACGGTCGGTCTTGATGTAGTGGCCATTTTTGTCCACCACAGGGAATCCGTCGTTGTCGCGCAGGATTTCGAACTCTGTGCGGCTACGTTGTGCGCGTTCCTCGTCGTTGTTGCAGTCGCGGTCGGTCAGCAGGTTGCCTTCGCGGTCTTTGATTTGTTCGAGGAAAGTGCGGTCGGTATGGACAAACTCGTACTCGTCGCGGCCCTTGAACTGGGGCAGACGGACAGAGATGCAGGCATTGAGCGACACACGTTTCTCGTTGTAGGCGATAATGACCTCTTCGGGCGAATAGAAGCGCTGGCCTTCGCCTTTGACGATTTCGGTCTCGGTGGTGTGGCGCGGTTTGGTCATATAGTACAGACCGAGCACCATATCCTGCGACGGCACGGTGATAGGAGCGCCGTTGGCGGGGTTGAGGATGTTGTGGGTGGAGAGCATCAGCAGCTGAGCCTCGAGGATGGCGGCGTTGCCCAGGGGTACGTGGACAGCCATCTGGTCGCCGTCGAAGTCGGCATTGAAACCGGTACATACCAGGGGGTGAAGGCGGATAGCCTTACCTTCGACCAGCTTGGGCTGGAAGGCCTGGATACCGAGACGGTGCAGCGTCGGGGCACGGTTGAGGAGGATGGGGTGACCCTTCAGTATGTTTTCAAGGATTTCCCACACGACGGGGTCCTTGCGGTCGACGATACGCTTGGCGCTCTTGACGGTCTTGACGAGGCCGCGTTCGAGCATCTTGCGGATAATGAACGGTTTGAAGAGCTCGCTGGCCATATCCTTGGGCAGACCGCACTCGTGCATCTTCAGTTCGGGGCCGACGACGATGACCGAACGGCCCGAATAGTCGACGCGCTTACCGAGGAGGTTCTGACGGAAGCGGCCCTGCTTGCCCTTGAGCGAGTCGCTGAGCGACTTGAGCGAGCGGTTGCTGTCGCTCTTGACCGAGCTGACCTTGCGGCTGTTGTCGAAGAGCGAGTCGACCGACTCCTGGAGCATACGCTTTTCGTTGCGCATAATGACCTCGGGAGCCTTGATTTCGAGCAGGCGTTTGAGGCGGTTGTTGCGGATGATGACACGGCGGTAGAGCTCGTTGATGTCGCTGGTGGCGAAGCGTCCGCCATCGAGCGGCACGAGGGGGCGCAGGTCGGGCGGGATGACGGGGATGATGTTGAGGATCATCCACTCGGGACGGTTGTCCATACCGCGTTCCTGCATACGGCGGCGCGACTCGCGGAACGACTCGATGATGTTGAGGCGTTTGAGGGCCTCCTGCTTGCGCTGGTTGGAGTTTTCCTTGCTGGCGCGGTCGCGGAGTTCGTAGCTCAGCTTGTCGAGGTCGAGTTCGCTGAGGAGGGTATAGAGAGCTTCGGCACCCATACCGTAGACGAACTTGTCGGGGTCGTCGTCGGGCAGCTGCTCGTTGGTGGAGGGCAGGTTTTCCTTGATGGAATAGAGCTCCTCTTCGGTGAGCAGGTCGAACTTCTTGACAGGCTCTTCGTTGAGCTTGGCAATGCCGGGACGGATGACGATGTATTTCTCATAATATATGATCTGGTTCAGCTTCTTGCTGGGGATGTCGAGCAGGGTGCCGATCTTGTTGGGCAGGGTGCGGAAGAACCAGATGTGAGCCACGGGGACGGTGAGCTCGATATGACCCATACGCTCGCGGCGGACCTTCTTTTCGGTCACCTCGACGCCGCAGCGGTCGCAGACGATGCCTTTGTAGCGTATGCGTTTGTATTTGCCACAGTGGCACTCCCAGTCGCGAGTGGGGCCGAAAATGCGCTCGCAGAACAGACCGTCGCGTTCCGGCTTGTAGGTGCGGTAGTTGACAGTCTCGGGCTTGGTGACTTCGCCGTAGGAGCGTCTCTTGATGGACTCGGGCGATGCCAAGCTTATGGTTATCGACTTGAAGTCGTTCTTCTGTGATTCTTGTTTAAAAGCCATATTTTCCTATAATGTGAATTGTGAATTGTGAACTGTGAATTGTCGATAGAGCAGTCTGCGACTGATTTCAATTTTCAATTCTCAATTTTCAATTTAATCAAAAGTTACCTCAAGTCCGAGGCCACGGAGTTCGTGGACCAAAACGTTGAACGACTCAGGGATGCCGGGAGTGGGCTGGTTGTCGCCCTTGACGATGGCCTCGTAGGTCTTGGCGCGGCCCATAACGTCGTCGGACTTGACCGTAAGCACCTCCTGCAGCACGTGCGAAGCGCCGAAGGCCTCGAGGGCCCAGACCTCCATCTCGCCGAAACGCTGGCCACCGAAGTTGGCTTTACCGCCGAGAGGCTGCTGTGTGATGAGCGAGTAGGGTCCGATGCTACGGGCGTGCATCTTGTCGTCGATCATATGGTGCAACTTGAGATAGTAGATGTATCCCACCGTTGCGGGCTGGTCGAAGCGTTCGCCCGTTTCGCCGTCGTAGAGGTAGGTGCGGCCGTTTTCGGGCAAGCCGGCCTCCTTCATATAGCCGTTGATCTGCTCGAGGGTGGCACCGTCGAAGATAGGAGTCTTGAAGCGCTTGTTGAGCTTCTTGCCAGCCCATCCGAGGACGGTTTCGTAGATCTGGCCGAGGTTCATACGCGAAGGCACACCCAGAGGGTTGAGGACGATGTCGACAGGGGTACCGTCGGCGAGGAAAGGCATATCCTCGGCACGGACAATCTTCGACACGATACCCTTGTTACCGTGGCGGCCTGCCATCTTGTCGCCGATGCGCAGCTTGCGCTTCATAGCGATATAGACCTTGGCCATCTGGACGATGCCGCTGGGCAGGTCGTCGCCGACAGTGAGGGCAAACTTGTTGCGGGTGAAGCGTCCGTTGATTTCGCGAACCTTAATATTATAGTTGTTGAGGAGCTCCTTGATGAGGTTGTTGGTGTCCTTGTCCTGAGTCCAGCGGTTGGGGTTGACGTCGGTGAAGTCGATGGAGCGCAGGATCTTCATACTGAACTTCTCCTTCTTGTGGATCAGTTCCTCTTTGTGCGAGTTGTAGACACCGTTGGAGGTCTTGCCGGCCAGGATGACAAGCAGCTTGTCGATCAGCTTGTCCTTGAGGTCGGCGAGCTCGTTGTTGTATTCCTCTTCGGGTTTGGCGAGGAGTTCTTTTTCGCGTGCGCGGGCCTTGCGGTCGCGGATGACGCGGGTGAAGAGTTTCTTGTCGATGACGACACCGCGTACCGACGGCGGCACCTTGAGCGAAGCGTCCTTGACGTCGCCGGCCTTGTCGCCGAAGATGGCGCGCAGCAGCTTCTCCTCGGGGGTGGGGTCGCTCTCGCCCTTGGGCGTGATCTTGCCGATGAGGATGTCGCCCTCCTTGACTTCGGCGCCGATGCGGATGATACCGTTCTCGTCGAGGTCCTTGGTGGCGTCGTTGCTGACGTTGGGGATGTCGCGGGTCAGCTCCTCGTCGCCGCGTTTGGTTTCGCGGACCTCGAGGGTGTATTCCTCGACGTGGACCGAGGTATAGATATCCTCGCGCACCACGCGTTCGCTGATAACGACGGCGTCCTCGAAGTTGTAACCCTTCCAGGGCATAAATGCCACCATCATATTGCGGCCCAGGGCGAGCTCGCCGCCCTGAGTGGCATAGCCTTCGCAAAGCACCTGGCCCTTCTTGACCTTGTCGCCCTTGCGGACGATGGGGCGTAGATTGATGGCGGTGCTGTGGTTGGTGCGCTGGTATTTGGTGAGGCGATATTCGTGCAGGTCGTCGTCAAAGCTGACCAGGCGCTCCTTCTCGGTGCGGTTGTGCTTGATGACGATGCGGGTGGAGTCGACATATTCGACCACACCGTCGCCGATGGCGTTAAGCAGCACGCGGCTGTCTTCGGCCACGGCCTGTTCGATGCCCGTTCCGACGATGGGGATTTCGGGGTTAAGCAGAGGCACAGCCTGGCGCATCATATTCGATCCCATCAGGGCGCGGTTGGCGTCGTCGTGCTCGAGGAAGGGGATGAGCGATGCAGCAATCGAAGCGATCTGGTTGGAGGCGATGTCCATCAGGTCGACCTCGTCGGGGCTGACGATGGGGAAGTCGGCCTGGCGGCGGGCCTTGACGCGGTTGCCAAGGATGTGGCCTTCTTCGTCCTGCTCGGTAGTGGCCTGAGCCACAGTCTTGTTCTCTTCGGCTTCGGCGGTGTAGTAGACCGGGGCTTCGCCCAGCTGCACCTGGCCGTTCTCGACGCGCAGATAGGGGGTCTCGATGAAGCCCAGATTGTTGATCTTGGCATAGACGCTGAGCGACGAGATAAGACCGATATTGGGGCCTTCAGGGGTCTCGATGGTACAGAGGCGGCCGTAGTGCGTATAGTGCACGTCGCGGACCTCGAAACCGGCGCGGTCGCGCGACAGACCTCCGGGACCGAGTGCAGAGATACGGCGCTTGTGCGTAATCTCGGCCAGGGGGTTGGTCTGGTCCATAAACTGCGACAGCTGGTTGGTGCCGAAGAAGGAGTTGATGACCGACGAGAGCGTTTTGGCATTGATGAGTTCGGTAGGAGTGAACACCTCGTTGTCGCGCACATTCATACGCTCGCGGATGGTGCGGCTCATACGGGCCAGGCCTACGCCAAACTGGGCCGACAGCTGCTCGCCGACGGTGCGGACGCGGCGGTTCGACAAGTGGTCGATATCGTCGACGTCGGCTTTTTGGTTTATAAGAAGAATCAAATATTTAATAATAGAGGTGATATCCTCTTTGGTGAGGACGCGCACCTCGTCGGGGACATCGAGGTTGAGCTTGGTGTTGATCCTGTAGCGACCCACATCGCCCAGGTCATAACGCTTGTCCGAGAAGAAGAGTTTCTCGATGATGCCGCGAGCGGTCTCTTCGTCGGGCGGTTCGGCGTTGCGCAGCTGCCTGTAGATGTATTCCACAGCCTCCTTGGCATTATTGGCTGTGTCTTTTTTCAATGTGTTGTAGATGACAGAATAGTCGACGCCGTCCTTGTCCTCGGTGGTGACAAGGATGGTTTTGATATTCAGTTCGAGGATTTTCTCGATATTCTCTTCGGTCAGCTCGACGTCGCGTTCGATGACCACCTCGGTGCGCTCCATAGAGACCACCTCGCCGGTGTCCTCGTCGACGAAGTCCTCGATCCACGAGTCCACCACACGGGCGGCGAGCTTGCGGCCGATGTTTTTCTTAAGGTTGGCGCGAGTAGCCTTGACCTCTTCCGCCAGTTCGAAGATGTCGAGGATTTCCTTGTCGGTCTCGAAGCCTATGGCACGCAGCAGGGTGGTGATAGGCAGTTTCTTCTTGCGGTCGATGTAGGCATACATCACGTTGTTGATATCGGTGGTGAATTCCATCCAGCTGCCCTTGAAGGGGATGATACGGGCGCTGTAGAGCTGCGTACCGTTGGAGTGGAACTGTGTGCCGAAAAAGACACCCGGCGAGCGGTGCAGCTGCGAGACGACGACGCGCTCGGCACCGTTGATGACGAAAGTGCCTTTGGGGGTCATATAGGGTATCATACCCAGATAGACCGGCTGCTCGACAGCCTGGAACTCCTCGTTCTCAGGGTCGTTGCAAGAGAGTTTCAGTTTGGCCTTCAGCGGGACACTGTACGTCAGACCACGCTCGATGCACTCTTCGATGGTGTAGCGCGGCGGGTCGATGTAGTAGTCCAAAAACTCAAGGGTGAAATTGTTGCGGGCATCCGAAATGGGGAAATTTTCCTTGAAGACCTTGAAAAGTCCCTCGTCCAAACGATTGTCCGGATTGGTCTCGATTTGGAAAAAGTCCTGGAACGACTTCAGCTGAATGTCCAAGAAATCCGGATAGTCAAACTTGCGGACGGATGCGAAATTGATTACTGTGGGTTGATTATTTGCCAAGGGATGAAATTTTTTTGATTACGAAACTCAGGATATCACAAACTCACTTATACATAATTCTATGCGCACGGGAATGGATTGCATAGCAATAAGGAATAGGTACTCCGACACCTGGTCGGAGACCCTATTCCTTAGTTGAGTCAAGTAGTGTAGAACTTACTTAACCTCAACCTCTGCACCAGCCTCTTCGAGAGCTTTCTTCAGTGCTTCGGCTTCGTCCTTCGAGACGCCTTCCTTAACGGTCTTGGGAGCACCGTCAACGAGTTCCTTCGATTCTTTCAGACCGAGGCTGGCGAGGTCCTTAACGGCCTTCACAACGGCGAGCTTCTTGGTCATATCGGGAACACCCTTCAGGATAACGTCGAAAGCGGTCTTCTCTTCAGCGGCGGCAGCGCCACCAGCGGCGGGAGCGGCAGCAACAGCAACAGCGGCGGCTGCGGGTTCAATGCCGTATTCCTCTTTCAGGACGTCAGCTAATTCTTTTACTTCTTTAACGGTTAAGTTAACCAGTTCTTCTGCTAAGGCTTTAATGTCTGCCATAATTATTTTTGTTTTTTAAATGTTTTACAATTTGTTTTTTTTCGACTAGTCACGCTAGCCATACTAGTTACACTAGTTTTGTTTTATTCTGCTTTTTCTGACAAAGTCTCGAGCACACCGCAGATGGTGTTGCCGGCCGACTGGAGTCCGGAGACGACGTTCTTGATTGGCGACTGCAGCAGTGCGATAACGTCGGCAATGAGTTCGTTCTTGGACTTGATGTTGACCAGAGCGTCGAGATTCTCAGCACCCACATAGAAGCTTTCCTCAACGTAAGCACCTTTGAGCAGGGGTTTCTTGGCGTCCTTGTTGCTGGCCAGGAATTCCTTGATGAGCTTGGCAGGAGCGTTGTTGATGTTCGACAGCATAATGCAGGTCTCACCCTTGATGACGGGCTTCAGTTCGGAGTAGTCGACGCCACTCTTGTCCATAGCCTTGATGAGAAGGGTGTTCTTGACAACTTCCAACTTGACTTCCTTGCGGAAGGCGGCACGGCGCAGCTTGCTCGTCTGGACGGAGTTCAGGCCTCCGATGTCGGCGATGTAGAGATGCGGATAGGCCTTGATGTCCTCACACAAGTGGTCTATCAGTTGGTCTTTCTGTTCTTTTCTCATAAATGTTAATTAACTCGATTTTTTGATTTTGTGTCCTGCGGCCCGCGACGGTGAAGCCTTTCGTTTCACTGTTCACCGGCCACTCTTCACATTTAACTTACAATGTAGCGGCTTTGGTGTCGACCTTGACGCCGGGGCTCATCGTGGAGGAGACAGTGATGCTCTTCACGTAGGTACCCTTGGCGGCAGAAGGTTTCAGCTTGATGATGGCCTGAAGGACTTCGCGCGTGTTCTCGACAATCTTGTTGTCGTCGAAGCTGCACTTGCCGACAGCGGTATGGATTATACCGAACTTGTCGACCTTGAAGTCGATCTTACCAGCCTTGGCTTCCTGGACAGCCTTGCCAATTTCCATTGTAACGGTGCCGGTCTTCGGGTTGGGCATAAGGCCACGGGGGCCGAGGATGCGACCCAAAGCACCGATCTTGGGCATACAGCTGGGCATCGTGATGATGACATCGACATCAGTCCAACCACCCTTGATCTTGGCCACATATTCATCCAGACCGTAGTAATCGGCTCCGGCGGCTTTTGCCTCTTCCTCCTTGTCGGGGGTGCAGAGAACCAACACGCGGACAGTCTTGCCAGTGCCGTGAGGCAGCGTGACGCTACCGCGGACCATCTGGTTGGCTTTGCGCGGGTCGACGCCCAGGCGGACATCGATGTCAAAGCTCGAATCGAACTTGGTGTAGGTAATCTGTTTCACGACCGAGACGGCCTCCTCGAGCGAGTAAACCTTCTCCTTGTCGAATTTTGCAAAAGCCTCTTTTTGTTTCTTGGATAGTTTTGCCATTTTTGCTTGTTTTTGTGGTCACCGCGCTTTCATCAGTATTTACTAACGCTACCACTGTTAATAATTTCTTTTTGTCTTACTTCGCCAGAGGGTTCTCACCCGTAACAGTGATACCCATACTGCGAGCCGTACCGGCGACCATACTCATAGCCGATTCGACGGTGAAGCAGTTGAGGTCGGGCATTTTGGCTTCGGCAATCTGGCGCACCTGTTCCCAAGTGACGGAAGCGACCTTGACGCGGTTGGGCTCGGCAGAACCCTTGGCAGCCTTGGAGGCCTCTTTCAACTGGACGGCAACAGGGGGAGTCTTGACAACAAAATCAAAGGACTTGTCGGTGTAGACATTGATGATGACAGGCAGAATCTTGCCGGCCTGGTCCTGCGTACGAGCGTTGAACTGCTTGCAGAACTCCATAATGTTGACACCCTTGGCACCCAAAGCGGGACCTACGGGAGGTGCCGGGTTGGCGGCGCCGCCTTTGATCTGAAGCTTAATCAATCCTGCAATTTCTTTTGCCATTGAATGTAACTTTTAAAAATTTGTTTATTGATTTATATCTACCAAAACCATATCCTATTCTTTCTCCACCTGGTTGAAGTTGAGCTCGAGAGGCGTTTTGCGGCCAAAAATCTTGACCGTCACCTTCAGCTTCATCTTCTCCTCGTTGACCTCCTCAACGACACCCGAGAACGAATTGAACGGGCCGTCGATGACCTTCACAGGCTCGCCGATGATGAACTTCTCCAGCATTCCGCCGTCGCTGTCCATCTGCTCGTCCATATTGCCAAGGATGCGGTTGACCTCGGCCGGGCGCATCGGGATGGGACCACCATCCTTCTCGCGCAAGAAATCCAAAACATTGGGAACATTCTGAATAACAGGTATTATCTCGTCCCTGAGCTCGGCTTCCAGCAATACATAACCCGGAAAATAGTTGCGGTCCTTGACCACTTTTTTTCCGTTGCGTATCGAGTAAACCTTCTCGGTAGGTATAAGGACTTGAGGCACAAGGTCAGACCAGCCGCGTTTAGCCATCTCGCTTTCGATGTACTCCTTAGCCTTCTTTTCCTTGCCGCTTATAGCCCTAACGACATACCATTTCTTAGTCTGTTGTTCCATTGCTTGAAAAACTGATTGAAGAGAATATGATTTCCTTTACCGGGACAGTCCTGTCTCAATGGTTATTGGGAAGCAAGGCAGAACTGCAACGGCGCCACAAGAGTGACGCAGCGTTATCCGATGATGGAATAATAGATTCCTAATATACCTTTCCACACGCCACCCTGGACACCGAAGATGTAGTCCATCAAGAAGATGATGACTGCCAGAATGACGGCGGCCACAGCAACAACGACAGCGCTGTTCTGCAGCTCCTTGAATGTAGGCCACGACACTTTGTGCACGAGTTCGTCGTAGCTCGATTTTACGTAATCACCAAATTTAGACATCTTTAATTTGTTTTTTATTGGCAGGGGCAGAGAGAATCGAACTCCCAACTACGGTTTTGGAGACCGTCATTATGCCATTTAACTATGCCCCTGTGGAAGTGATTAGTGAATCGACTTTCTATTGACTATTCACTAATCACTATTCACTATTTAAGATTATTCAATAATCTTGGTTACCTGACCCGAACCAACGGTGCGGCCACCCTCGCGGATAGCGAAGCGCAGGTTCTCGTTCAGAGCGATGTCGGCGATAAGCTCGACGGTGATCGTCAGGTTGTCGCCAGGCATAACCATCTCGCGTCCCTCGGGGAGGATGATGGTACCGGTAACGTCAGTCGTACGGAAGTAGAACTGAGGACGGTAGTTGTTGTGGAACGGAGTGTGGCGGCCACCTTCTTCCTTCTTCAGGATATAGACGGTAGCTTCGAATTTGTGGTGAGGCTTGATCGAGCCGGGTTTGGCGATGACCATACCACGACGGATCTCGTCCTTGTCGATACCGCGGAGCAGCAGACCTACGTTGTCGCCAGCTTCACCCTCGTCGAGAATCTTGCGGAACATCTCAACGCCGGTCACGACGCTCTTCAGTTTCTCGGCACCCATACCAATGATGTCGACGGGGTCACCAGTGTGGATAACACCAGTCTCGATACGGCCAGTACCGACGGTACCACGACCGGTGATCGAGAAGACGTCCTCGACGGGCATCAGGAAGTCCTTATCAACGGCACGGACGGGCAGCGGGATCCACTCGTCGACAGCTTTCATAAGCTCTTCGACCTGGGCAACGCCGCTGGGCTCGCCATTGAGGGCTGCCAGTGCGGAACCGCGGATGACGGGGATATTGTCACCATCATAGTCATAGCTGCTGAGGAGCTCGCGAACTTCCATCTCAACGAGGTCGAGAAGCTCGGGGTCGTCAACGAGGTCGCACTTGTTCAGGAAAACAACCAGCTGGGGAACACCAACCTGACGGGCGAGAAGGATGTGCTCGCGGGTCTGGGGCATAGGACCGTCGGTTGCAGCGACAACGAGGATAGCACCGTCCATCTGGGCAGCACCAGTAACCATATTCTTCACATAGTCAGCGTGGCCAGGGCAGTCAACGTGAGCATAGTGACGGGTCTCAGTCTGATATTCGACGTGAGCGGTGTTGATGGTGATACCACGCTCTTTCTCTTCGGGAGCGGAGTCGATGGAGTCAAAGGACTTAACCTCAGAAAGACCTTTGGCAGCAAGCACTTGGGTGATGGCGGCGGTCAGGGTAGTCTTACCGTGGTCGACGTGGCCAATCGTACCGATGTTTACGTGCGGTTTAGAACGATCGAATTTTTCTTTTGCCATTTTTTAATACGTATTAAAATGTTTATTAATAAAGTTATTTTTCCCTGTTTTTTGCGTGTGCCCCCTTTCCACAAGCATAGAGGCGCAATCTATGCGTCTCCCCCTTGTCTTCACCATTCTCTTGCACACGAAAAGAGCTACAGACCGGATTTGAACCGGTGACCTCATCCTTACCAAGGATGCG
>R22__coassemble_1103_pt1 | contig 14493 bp, 10 predicted proteins | sample R22__metabat2_high_PE_041 | metagenome-assembled genome bin R22 | reverse complement strand
ATTAAATACTTATTGTTTTCGAATGGAGAAAGAGAGCGAAAAATTCATCGATTTGCAAAAGGTGTTTGAGGCCAAAGGCATCAAGACATCGCGTTTTGTGTTGCGCCTGCTGAACCGCCTGCTGCACGTCGACGAGCTGAACGAAGGTATCAGTCGCAACCGCGACAAGGAGGGTGTCGATTTTGCCAGTGCAATACTTGATTATCTGGGTATTAGCGTGCAATTGGAGCACAGCGAGCGTATCCCTGCCGAGGGATGTCCGATAGTGGTCGCCAACCATCCGCTGGGCGGTCCCGACGGTATGGCGCTGATTGCCGCCGTGGGTGGCGTGAGGCGCGATATCTTGTTCCCGGTCAACGACTTCCTGATGCATCTGCCCAACCTGCGCTCTGTGTTTGTGCCCATCGACAAGGTGCACGGCAACCGGGCAACCGCTGCGGGGCTCGAGGCCGCTTTTGCCGGTCGAAACACTCTGCTCTATTTCCCCGCCGGCCTCTGCTCGCGCCGAATCAACGGTCAAGTTGTTGATTTGGAGTGGAAACCGACCGTCGTGAAGAAAGCAGTCGAACACAAGCGTGACATCATCCCGGTCTATGTCGAGGCTCGCAACCGCAGACGCTTTTATACCATTGCCAATCTGCGTAAACGATTGGGAATCAAGTTTAATTTTGAAATGGCGCTGCTTCCTGGCGAGATGTTCGCCCAGCGCGGCAAGACATTCCGTATGGTTGTGGGGCGGCCTGTCCCTTATCAGGTTTTTGCCGAGGGCGGCACGCCCCGCGAATGGGCGTCGCGCCTGCACGACTATGTCTATACGCTTGCGGCGGATGCCGATAAAGAGTTTGAAACCAGTTGTTAACATTATTACAATATGAATACAGAAAAAGATTTGAGCTATATCATTCCGCCGGTTCCGCGCGAGCTGCTTAAGGCCGAACTGTCGAACAAGAATTTTCTGCGCCACACCAACTATGGCGGCAAGGACATCTATGTCACTACGGCACATCTTTCGCCCAATATTATGCGCGAGATAGGAAGGCTGCGCGAACTGTCGTTTGCCGTAGAGGGCGGCGGAACGGGCAAGGAGGTCGACATCGACGAGTTCGACACCCTGCCCGAACCCTATTGTTTTAAGCAACTGTTTGTTTGGGACGCTGAAAATGAGGCTATTGTCGGTGGTTATCGTTTCATCCACGGCAGCAATATGTTCCGTGCCATCGACGGTTCGATCTATACGCCCACTGCCGAGCTGTTCCATTACACCGACGAATTCGTCAAACAATACTTGCCTTATACCCTCGAATTGGGTCGCTCGTTTGTACAGCCTGAATATCAGCCTGGTAACAACCTGCGCAAGGGTATGTATTCGCTCGACAACCTGTGGGACGGTCTGGCTTCGATTGCCGTCGAAATCCCCGAGACGCGCTACTATTTCGGCAAGATTACGATGTATCCGCAGATGAACCGCAAGGCCAAGGATATGATTCTGTATTTCTATCAGAAGCATTTTCCGGATCGCGACGGTCTGGTGTGGCCCAACGAGCCTATGTTGATAGAGACCGATTTCAACGAGCTGCATTCGCTCTTCAACGGACGTAACTATAAGGAAGACTATCAGATACTGCTCAAGTCGGTGCGCGCGCTGGGGTCGTATGTGCCGCCGCTGGTCAATGCGTATATGAACCTCTCGTCGTCGATGCGGTCGTTCGGAACGGCTTATAACCACGCCTTTGGCGAGACCGACGAGACGGGCATTCTGATTTCTATCCGCGACATATACCCTGACAAGCGGGCCCGATACATAGAATCGTATGTCACTCGCAACCGTTTGTTTGAGCGTCGCAAGTTGTTTAAAATCAATATGCGGTTGCTGCCGTGGTGGAAAAATGGCGACACCGAGGAGGAGTCGGACGACCTGCGTGGTTTGATGGAGCACAAGATAGCCCGCGACCGGGCCCGTTCCGACGATGCCGACCAGCAGCGTCTGGTGCAACGCAGCCGCAAGGAACTGCGTCAGGAACGTCGCCACGAACGTCAGGAACGCCGTGCTAAAAGGAAGTAATCGATTGTAATTATGGAAATTAAAAGTGCAACTTTTGTAATCAGCAACAGCGACTACAGCAAGTGTCCCAGCGATGGGCGCAATGAATATGCGTTCATAGGCCGCTCGAATGTGGGCAAGTCGTCGCTGATCAATATGCTGACGCGCAACAAGGGTTTGGCCAAAACCAGCGTGCGTCCGGGCAAGACGCAGCTGATCAACCATTTCCTTATCAATAAGGAATGGTATCTGGTCGACCTGCCGGGTTATGGCTACGCCCGTATTTCGAAGACGGCGCGCGCCGCCTGGCAGAAGATGATTAGCGACTACCTCACGCAGCGCCAGACGCTGGTCAATACCTTTGTGCTGATAGATTCGCGCATTGCGCCGCAGCGTATCGACTTGGAATTCATCTCCTTCCTGGGCCGCAATGGGGTGCCGCTGTCGATAGTGTTCACCAAGGTCGACAAGCAGAACCAAAGCGAAACGGCCAGAAATGTCAATGCCTTCAAGAAAGCGTTGCTTGAAGAATGGGAGGAGCTGCCGGCAATGTTTCTCACCTCGTCGGTGTCGGGAACGGGCCGCGACAAGTTGCTTAACTACATCGAACAGTGCAATTTGTCGGTCTAGGAGACCGGCTGCAAACCCTTGACTACGATCCCAGAAATGAATTACTAACTAAAACAACTATAAATATAAATGAAACATTTTTTTCTGATACTCGTTTTTTCTGTTTTGATTGCGCCGCAGATGGCTTCGGCGCAAAACACGATGGCCCTGGCCAAAACCGTGAGCGATATAGCCAACGACGATGCTATGAAGCACGCCACATTGGCCGTCAGCGTATACAACATCAGCAAGAAATCGCAAGTCTATGCCTACAATGCCCAGCGGTCGGTCATTCCTGCATCGCTGACCAAGTTGTTCACCACGGCACTGGGTTTCGAGAAGTTGGGCAAGAATTTCCGTTTCCGCACTACGCTGGCTTACAGCGGCGAGATTGAGAAGAACGGCACCCTTCGCGGCGACTTGTACATCATCGGTGGCGGCGACCCCCTGTTGGGCTCTTACCGCTACCGCCAGACGCAGCCCGACAGTGTCTTTGCCGCTTGGCACAAGGCTGTTGTGGCTGCCGGCATCAAGGCGGTGGACGGCAGGGTGTATTACGATGCCTCTATTTTCGACAACCATCCTCTGCACGACAACTGGCAGTGGGGCGACATCGGAAACTACTATGGCAGTGGCGTTTGCGGCCTCAATTTCCACGAAAATATGTTTTTCATTCATTTCAATCCCGGCGGCAAGTTGGGCTATCCCGCTTCGGTGGAGCGTATGGAACCCAGGGGACTCAACCTCCACGTAATCAATGAGGTCACGACCGGTGCAGCCAAGTCGGGCGACCAGGTCGTGGTCTATGGCGAACCGGCATCGACAATAAGGGTGTGTACCGGCACGGTGCCTATCGACTCGAAGAATTTCTCGGTTCGTGCATCGCTGCCCAAGCCGGCCCAGGTTTGTGCCGACCTCTTCACGGTCTATCTGCGCAATCACAAGGTTATGGTGTCGGGAGCTGCCAGCGAGGCGCTGCGCCGTCCTTCGAATCTGGTGACCCTGGTGGAATATACTTCGCCGACATATTATGTTATAGCTCAGTATACTAATATTAATTCCAATAATACTTACGCCGAGTCGATCCATCGCTATCTTGGTTACAAAATGTATGGTTTGGGCAGTAGCACCAACGGGGCCAAGGCGGTGAGCGACTATATCCAGCGTTTGCGGCTCGATCCGTCGGGCGTTGCCCTCGAGGACGGCTGCGGATTGTCGGTCCGCAACCGCGTGACGACCGAGTTTGTCAGTCGTTTTCTGGCCGAGGTTGCCAAAACAAATTATTATGACGATTTCAAGAAGAGCCTGGCGTTGGCTGGCGAGCAGGGGACGGTGAGGAATATGCTTGGCGGTTTGCCGTCGAATGTCAAGGTGAGGGTGAAGACTGGCTCGATGACCGGCGTGCGTGCTTTTGCGGGTTATGTCACGACCGCCCGCGGCGAGCAGCTCTGCTTCTCGGTCATCGCCAACGACTATACCTGTACTGGCAGCCAGATGCGCACCAAACTGGAGAAAATCATTATGAAGATAGCTACGATGGAGTAGGGCAATACCTTTCCAAGAAGAAACAAAAACAGTGGATTTGTCAACAAATACACTGTTTTCTTTTGTGTATAGTCGAAAAACTACTTGATCAGGAACGAGAATTTGTTGAAGTTTTTGAGGGCGATGCCGGTGCCGCGTGCCACAGCGCGCAGGGGGTCTTCGGCGATGTGCACTTTGAGCTTGGTCTTCGAAGCGATGCGCTGGTCCAAACCGCGCAGCAGGCTTCCGCCGCCGGCCAGGTAGATGCCGCTCTTGTAGATGTCGGCAGCCAGTTCGGGCGGTGTGTCGGCCAGGGTTTCGAGGATGGCGCTCTCGATGCGTGCAATCGATTTGTCGAGGGCGTGGGCTATCTCCTTGTAGTTGACCAGGATGTTCTTGGGCAGGCCTGTCAGCAGGTCGCGGCCCAGGGTCTCGTAGTCGTCGGGCGGATTATCCAGTTCGGACACTGCCGAGCCAACCGAAATCTTCACCTTCTCGGCGGTGCGGACGCCGATGACGATGTTGTGCTGTTTGCGCATATATTCGATGACGTTCTCGTTGAACTCGTCGCCTGCTACCTTGATACTCTTGTTGCAGACGATGCCGCCCAGCGAAATGACAGCGATTTCGGCCGTGCCGCCTCCGATGTCGACAATCATATTGCCGTAGGGCTCAAGCACGTCGATGCCGATACCGATGGCGGCGGCCATAGGCTCGTGGATCATACGTATTTCCTTGGCTCCGGCCTGTTCGGCGCTTTCGCGCACGGCACGCTCCTCGACGTTGGTGATGCCCGAGGGGATGCAGATGACCATACGCAGTGCCGGGGGCATAAACGAGCGGCTGATGTTGGTCATCTTGATGAGCTCGCGGATGAGGTGCTGCGCCATCTCGAAGTCGGCGATGACGCCGCCGCGCAACGGACGGATGGTCTCGATGGTTTTGTTGTTCTTGCCGTCCATCTGCTGGGCGCGTTTTCCGACGGCCATAATCTTGTTGGTAGTCTTGTCGAGAGCCACAATCGAGGGTTCGTCGATGACCACCTGGTCGTTATAAATCACAATGGAGTTGGCCGTGCCGAGGTCCATTGCCAGTTCCTTGTTAAACAATGAGAGAAGTCCCATATACTCTGTTCCTTAGAAGTGTTTATCCTTAATACTTGTTAATTTTCGTTTCTCTTTAATACGTAAACGGGGCGTTTTTGTTTCGTTTTAGTGTTTAAAATGACGTTTGCCGGTGATAACCATAGCCATCTTGTTCTTTTCGCAGTAGTCGATGCTGTCCTGGTCGTGGATGGAGCCGCCTGGGTGAACAACGCCGGTTATGCCGGCCTCGTGGGCTATCTCGACGCAGTCGGGGAAGGGGAAGAAGGCGTCGCTGGCCATCACAGCGCCGTTGAGGTCGAACCCGAACGAATGGGCTTTGGCGATGGCTTGGCGTAGGGCGTCGACGCGGCTGGTCTGGCCGGTGCCACTGGCCAGCAGCTGGCCGTTCTTGGCCAGCACGATGGCGTTGCTCTTGGTGTGCTTGACGAGGATGGTGGCAAAGGCCATATCGGCAGCCATCTGCGGCGTGACCTTGGTGCTGGTGACGCTCTCGGTCAGCTCGTCGGCCGTCGGGACAACGGTGTCGCGGTCCTGAACCAGGGCGCCGTTCAGCACGTTGCGGAACATAACGCCGGACATCTTGAACTCCTTGCGGCGCAGGATGATGCGGTTCTTCTTGCCGCGCAGAATGGCGAGGGCCTCGTCGTCGTAGTCGGGAGCGATGCAGACTTCGAAGAATATTTTGTGCATTTCCTCGGCCACCTCTTTGGTCACCTTGCGGTTGGTGATGAGAATGCCGCCAAAGGCGCTGACGGGGTCGCCGGCCAGGGCATCCTTCCAGGCGTCGAGCAGGCTGTCGCGGCAGGCCATACCGCAGGCGTTGTTGTGCTTCAGGATGGCGAAGGCCGTCTGGTCGATATCGTCGATCAGGCAGCAGGCGGCGTCGATGTCGCCCAGGTTATTGTATGAAATTTCCTTGCCGTTAAGCTTGTCGAAGCAGGCGTCGAGGTCGCCGTAGAAGTAGCCCTTCTGGTGCGGATTCTCGCCGTAGCGCAGTTCGCTGCACTTGTCGATGCTGCATTTGAAGACGGGCATCTGCTCAGTCTTGTTGAAGTGGTTGAAGATGGCGGTGTCGTAGTGGCTGCTGACGCCGAAGGCGTAGGCGGCGAAGCGGTGGCGCTGCTCGAGGGTGGTGGCGCCGTCCTGCTCGTTGTAGATCTGCAGGAATTCGGCATAGCGGTCCACCGACGGCACGATGACGACGTCCTTGTAGTTCTTGGCGGCGGCTCGGATCAGGCTGATGCCTCCGATGTCGATTTTCTCGATGATATCCTGCTCGGCGGCGCCGCTGGCCACGGTCTGCTCAAAGGGGTAGAGGTCGACGATGACGAGGTCGATTTCGGGAATCTCGTACTCGTTCAGCTGCTCACCGTCGCTGAACATATCGCGGCGACTCAAGATGCCACCGAACACCTTGGGATGCAGCGTCTTGACGCGGCCGCCGAGAATCGAGGGATAGCCCGTCAGGCTTTCCACCGTCACGGCGTCGATGCCGAGGTCTTTGATGAATTTATAGGTTCCACCTGTCGAATAGATAGTTACACCTTGCTTGTCCAGAGCTTTCACGATGTCGTCGAGCCCGTCCTTGTAAAAAACCGAAATAAGAGCGTTTTTTATTTTTTTTGTTTCCATTGTATAATATTATTAGTTGTAAGTAGTGCAAAGCATTGGCAATATATCACTTGGATGATATATTGCCTACAATTTGCCAAATGCAAAGATACGTTTTTTTTATAATATGGAAAACAAAATGTGCAAAATCTTTTTGGAAAGGGGAAGTCGAAGTTCGACTTCCCCTATTATGTCAGTCGCCCATTTCGATGCCCACGCCCTTGGCGGTGTGGACCAAGCGCTCGTTGGGGTCGATGAAGTGGGGGGTGCGGACGGCTTCCTCGAGGCTTACGCCAACGATGTCGGGGTGGTGGTAGGCCACCATTTGGCCGAAGCGTCCCTCGAGGACGAACTCCATAGCGCGCACGCCGAATTCGGTGGCCAGCACGCGGTCGAAGGCGATGGGCGTTCCGCCGCGCTGCAGGTGGCCGAGGATGGTGCAGCGTATGTCGTGCTCCACGCCGGCGGCCTTCAGGTCGGCGGCCAGCTGCTCGCCGATGCCGCCCAGCTTGACGTGCTGGTAGCCCACCTCGCCGGTCTCGGTGCCCGTTACCGTGCCGCCCTTGGGCATCGCGCCCTCGGCGACGACGATGATGCAGTAGCCGCGGCGCTTGTTGTAGCGCTGCTCAATTTTGGCTTTGACCTTCTCGATGTCGTAGGGTATTTCGGGAATCAGGCAGATGTCGGCGCCGCCGGCAATGGCGCTGTGGAGGGCTATCCAGCCGGCGTCGCGGCCCATCACCTCCATAATGAAGACGCGGTTGTGCGATGCGGCGGTGGTCACCAGCTTGTCGATGGCGTCGGTGCAGATCTGTACAGCTGTCTGGAAACCAAAGGTATAGTCGGTCATCGACAGGTCGTTGTCGATGGTCTTGGGCACACCGACGATGTTCAGTCCCTTGTTGTAGAGGCCCAGCGAGATGCGCTGGCTGCCGTCGCCGCCGATGTTGATGACGGCGTCGATGCCAAGATACTGCAGTTTGCGCAGCATCTCGTCGCTGCGGTCCACGGTGGTCCAGGTGCCGTCGCTCTGCTTGACGGGCCAGGCGAAGGGGCCGCCCTTGTTGGTGGTTCCGATTATTGTTCCGCCTTGAATCTGAAGGCCTTCGACGCGTTTCTCGTCGAGGATTTCAATCTCGGTGGGTTCGCGCAGCACGCCGTTGAACGACTCGATGCATCCCACCACCTCCCAGTCGCTTTCCTGCGAGGCGCGCTTGACGATGCCGCGAATCACGGCGTTCAGTCCGGGGCAGTCGCCGCCACCGGTCAATACCATTACTCGTTTCAGTGCCATATTCTGTGTTTACGTTATCTGTGGGTTTGAATATTATTATCTGGATATTAGAATGTTATAATTGTATTTCATTCTTAATCCGACTTACAAATTTACATATTTTTTTGATTTCTGCACGGGTGGACGAAAAATATTTGGTGCGCAGGCGCCTCGTTTTTCACTTCCTTCGTGCCACAAACAGGGCGATACTGTCGGCTTCGGTTCGTGCTTTCAGCCATTGGCGCAGGCGGCGGGCATCGTCGGGGTGAACGAATTTGCCTTTCTTTGGCTCGACGTATGCCGAAACGATGTCGCGCTGTTTGCTGTCGGTCTCGACGGACTGGCGCGACAGGCTGATGCTTTCGATGGCGGGGAAGAGGATAGGCAACTCGCTGGCAATCTCGCTGTTGATGGTCTCCAGGTGGGCGTATTCGGCCAAGCGGCTCTCGTATTGGCCTACCTGTTGCGACAGTTCCTGCATTCGCCGGTGCTCCTCTTCGCGGCTGGCGCTGATCTGGCTCAACTTGTTGTTGAGCAGCAGGATGCTGTCCGACTGGGCACCCTGGATGATGGTCAGCCGGTACTTGTCGAGGCTGTAGTTGCCCATTTTGCTCTCGGCCTGGCGTATGGCGGCATCGCCAAACTCGCGTCCCACGGCAACCACGCGCAGCGTCAGGTTCTCCTTGTCGACATCGGTCGAAATCACCTGCGTGCCAGTTTGCGAAAGCTCGTTTTTGACGAAGTGGCTGACGTTGCTGTCAAAGATGCTCTTTTTCACGATGTTGGCGGTGACGATGGCTGCGGGAATCATCGTCACGACGACCACCGTTGTTACGATTTGGCGCACGCGGCGTTCGCGTTCAGGGGTGAGGAAGACCTTCTTTTCGAAGTGCATCAGCTTGACGCCGCCCAGGGTGGCCAGGCAGATGAAGACGGTGTTGATAAAGAAGAGGTAAAAGGCTCCAAGAAAGTACATTATGTGGCCCGTGCCGAGGCCGAAACCGGCCGTGCACAGCGGCGGCATCAGGGCCGTAGCGATGGCCACGCCGGGGATGACGTTGCTCTTGCCTTTGGTGCAGAGGGCTATGATGCCGGCCGCGCCGCCGCAGAAGGCTATCAGCACGTCGTAGAGCGTCGGCGAGGTGCGCGCCAGCAGCTCCGACTGGGCGTCGCTCAGCGGCGTCAGGAACCAGTAGAGCGTTGCCGTCAGGATGCTGATGAGCGTCGAGATGGCATAGTTCTTGGCCGCCCGCTTCAGCATATCCAAGTCGTTGGTGCCCAGTGCAAAACCCATACCGATGATGGGCCCCATCAGGGGCGAGATGAGCATTGCGCCGATGATGACCGCCGTCGAGTTGACGTTGAGTCCCAGCGAGGCGATGAGGATGGCGAAGATGAGCACCCACAGGTTGCCGCCGCGGAAGGTTATGCCGCTGTTAATCTGATCGATAATCTCGGACTCGTCCTCCTTGTGCGGCCGCAGGTTGAAGTATTGTTTCAGGTGCTGAAGTATCTCTTTCAGTGTCATAAAATGCTTTTTGATAGTCTTATAACGCACGCATCTTGCTTTTATTGTGGACGATGTTTGCGAGGCTGCAAATAATGTGCGGTTGCGTATGTCGCGAAGGGTCGATGCGAATGCGGCGAAGGGTCGATGCACCCCTCTTTGGGTCGTCGGCGCGAGGGGCGAAAAACACCCCCTGCGCAGCACCGAAAATTGCCCAAAAATTGCCCAGAGTTTTCTCAAAGTCCACTGTCGCCGAATTTGGTAAAAATTTGGTAGGAGTTTGAGTGAACTTTGGTAGGTATTTGGTCCTTGGAAACCAGTGGTTTGCAAAATCGCATTTTTGGCCCTTTTTCGGGGTTTTCAATATTTTTTCAAAAACCTTTGTAATGGATTGTACGGAAATGTTTTGTCGCGGTTTTTGGCGCAATTTCGGTCGCGTGGCGTTTTTGTGCAAAAAATGCCGTTTTTGGGCGACGAGTTTTCTGTCCGTCGGTGCCCGTTTGCGGCAGGAATGATTTTTTTTGTTTTGAATATTTTCCTTTTTTATAAAAATACCTTATCTTTGTAACCTTGAAAAGCGACCTGCAAACGATGTGTGTTTCTGTGCAAACGGTTGAGTGATATTGTGTTGTGAGAGGAAACAGCGTCGGGGTTTTTAATAAAAAAGACGATGAAATTAGAATTTCTAGGAGCAACAAGAGAGGTGACTGGCAGCAAGCACCTCATCACGACTAAAAAAGGACTGAAAATACTGCTCGACTGTGGTATGTACCAGGGCAAGGGCCTCGAGACCGACGCTATGAACCGCGACCTTGGTTTTGATCCGAAAGAGATAGACTATCTGATACTTTCGCACGCTCATATCGACCATTCGGGGTTGATACCGTACATCTACAAGCTGGGTTTCAACGGCGTCGTGGTCTGCACGCCGGCCACGCGCGACCTTTGTGCCATTATGTTGGCCGACGCCGGCCGCATCCAGGAGTCGGATACGCAGACTTTCAACAAGAAACGCCAGAAGCAGGGCCTCGAGCCCGTCGAACCTATCTACACCGAACAGGACGCGCAGGCCTGTATGCAGTGCTTCATCAGCGTGCCCTACCATAAGAAGTTCAACATCGAGGGCGAGGTGTCGGTCGAGTTTTTCGATGCGGGCCATATCCTTGGCAGCGCCTTTGTGTATCTGGAAATCAAGGAGGGACGCCGCACCATAAAGCTCGGTTTCACCGGCGATGTGGGCCGCTACGACAAGCACATACTGAAGGACCCCGAGCCGTTCCCGCAGGTGGACTACCTGCTGATGGAGTCGACCTATGGCGACCGTCTGCATACCACCCTCGACACCGCAGAGCAAGACTTGCTGATGGCCACGCTCGACACCTGCACCAAGAAGAAGGGCAAGCTCATCATCCCGTCGTTCGCCATCGGCCGTGCGCAGGAAATCATCTATGCTTTCGACCGTCTGCGCAGCAAGGGCTTGTTGCCCGACATCGACGTCTTTGTCGACAGCCCGCTGAGCGTCAACGCCACCAATATTATGCGTATGCACCCCGAGTGCTTCAACGACAACATCATTGCCTATATGAAGGACAATCCTGACCCGTTCGGTTTCGACCGTTTGCAGTATGTGCAGTCGGTCGAGGCTTCGAAGGCGCTGAACGTCAGACATAAACCGTGCATCATCATTTCGGCTTCGGGAATGATGGAGGCCGGCCGCGTGAAGCACCATCTGGCCAACAACATCGACAACCCGACGACGACCATCCTCTGCGTGGGCTATTGCGAGCCGTCGACGCTGGGCGCCAAGATTATGCGTGGCGACAAGACGGTGTCCATCTTCGGCCGCCCGTATCAGGTGCGTGCCGACCTGCGCCGCATCGAGTCGTGGTCGGGCCACGGCGACTATGAGGAGCTGATCAAGTACATCTCCTGCCAGGACAAACGCCGCCTGAAGAAGATTTTCCTTGTCCACGGCGAGTCGGAAACGCAGGAGCACTTCAAGGAGACCCTCAACAAGCGCGGCTACAAGCGCGTCGAAATCGCCGACTTCCGAGAAGAGGTGGAGATTTGAAAGCGGAAAGCGGAAAGCGGAGAACGGAGAACTGAGAACGGAAAACGGAAAACGGAGAACGCAAAATCTTTTCAATTTTTTTCTTCGATATAAAAAATATTTTGTATCTTTGCATTTGGAAACACGTGTTGTGTTTGATAATATACATAGAATAACTAATTGAATAACAGAGTTCCTTGAGGAGCAGAAGTGCGGAGGGGACCGCGGCCGGGGGTAGCGTTTATCTGCGTTCACAGTCCGGCGAGGCGGGAGAGGAGACGTCGGGGTCGCGACGGTGCAGGGGCGGAGAATGGAAAGCGAGCCGTAATACGCAGGGTAGGGATACCCTGGCAAGTCGGCGAGGCTGCCGCCCGAGGATAGGCACAAAGAAGAGCGTCGGACCTGTGATGGCGTAAATCCTGATTCTCTGAAGACATTTAAGTGACTCTTGGAAACCGAAAGAAATAAAAGCCATCAGCTATGACCTGAAAAAGACATATCGTCAGCAAGATTTATTTACCCGCATTCTTTGTATTTTTCATTTTGGCCACCGTCGGTTGAGCCAAAGGTCAGGATGTTTCATCCACATCGACTATAATCGACAGGCTTGACAAGAAGCTGTGAGTCTCAGTTCCGGCCGAGTATAGTGCAAAACTGTTGAATTTTGTGCTAAATGATACTATTATGCGCACCAGAAGTGCAACGGCTTATACCGAGGAGTTTATAATCAATGAAATGAAAAAAGATTGGTGAATCAGCAAACAAAACCAGTTATTATTCATTTGGTCTAAAATTTATGAATGAATAGCTCAAACAAAATTGTATAAACTACTTGACGACACTGATATAAATAGACGTTCTGAATATAAAAAATCGTTAAAACAAATTGCCAATTGTTATGAAGGATATGAAAAATGATTTAAAACTTACATGGAAAATTTATCTGCTGAAGTTGATATAAGATATAATGAGGCTGATAGTCTCTCTGCTCAATATAGGAGAGAGTCTGCTGAAGCTTTAAAAGAAATCATGAAAACAGATTCTCTATGATTGAAAGGAATTATAAAATTTTATCACATATATGAAAGAAATCCTAAGATTGTAAGACAGGAAGAAATAGCTCAAGCTAGAGAAAATGCCAAATGGTTCATTAATGACTGTATAAAACATTGAATTAATTATAGAGCTGTCCTACTAAAAGAAGTATGAGATAAGAGAAAGGTGGATGAAATTCTAAAGTTTTACGGTGTGGAGTAAATTTCCATAAACCATAGGGAGAGTGTTTCTATACTCCTCAAACAGAGTACCTCGTTACCCTGTTTTTTTTTATCACGATCCAAAAAGGAACAAGTAGATTTTCTTTGTCTATAAACAATAAAAATTTTAAAAAAGGTGTTTTTATTGTGCAAAGACAATATTTTTTACTATCTTTGCACTTTGAAATATCTATACAATGGAAGTACTAACAAGGAAGTATTACGCTGATATTGTGGATTCTTGGGTGGGGAAAGGCAATATCATAGCCATCGTCGGAGCCCGTCGTGTGGGCAAAAGTTATGTGGTGAAGGACTTCGTCCAGCGTCACAAAGATGCCCCAGATGCCAACATCATATACATCGACAAGGAAAAAAAAGCTTTTGCAGACATCAAGACCAAGGACGACCTCGATGTATGGATTGAGGAGCGCTTCATCGAGGGTAAGCATAACTATATCCTTATCGACGAGGTGCAGGAGATTGAGCGTTTTGAGGAGAGCCTCTGCAACTGGTACACCGAGGAGAATACCGACGTCATCATCACCGGCAGCAATTCCAAGATGCTCTCAGGCGAACTGGCTACCCTGATTTCCGGTCGTCACGTGGAGGTGCGCATCCATCCCCTCACATACTCAGAGTTTCTGGAGTTCCACAATCTTGCGGACAGCGACGAGAGCCTGATGACCTACCTCAACTATGGAGGTCTTCCGGGCCTCAGGAAAGTGGGTCTCGACAGTGACGAGCAGGTGTGGGCCTATATTACCAGCGTATTCAACACCATTATGCTCAAGGACATCATCGAGCGGCACGATATCCGCAACATCCCGTTCCTGAACAACCTCATCGCTTTCTATGCTGACACCACCGGCAAACTCACCTCGGCCAACAGCATCTCTAAATATATGAAATCGCAGCAAGAGGATGTCTCCTCCAATCTCATCCTCCTCTATCGCGAATTCTATGCCGAAGCTTTCCTGCTGGATGTGGTGCCACGTTACGACATCCACGGAAAGAAAATATTCCAGTCGAACGAGAAAATTTATTGGGACGATCTGGGGCTCCGCAACCTGAAGGCCGAAGGTGCTATGGATTCTTATATCGAGAAAGTCATCGAAAATGCCGTCTACAAGCACCTTTGCTATCTGGGATACGACGTGAAGGTGGGAGTGCTGAATGCCGGCGAGGTGGACTTCGTCTGCACCAAACCCGGCAAGACTGTTTACGTGCAAGCGAGTTATATCATTGCCGAAGAGTCGACTCGCGACCGTGAGTTTGGTCCCTTGGAAAAAATCCGTGACAACCACCCGAAGTATGTCATCAGCGCCACCCCACTCCTGACACAACGTGACGAAAATGGCATCACACACCTTTCTTTGAGGAAATTTCTCAAAGACGGATTCTAATTTTTTGCCAATTTTCAATTTTTTTCTTCGATTTAAAAAATGTTTTGTATCTTTGCATTTGGAAACACGTGTTGTGTTTGATAATATATATAGAATAACTAATTGAATAACAG
>R22__coassemble_1077_pt1 | contig 14765 bp, 20 predicted proteins | sample R22__metabat2_high_PE_041 | metagenome-assembled genome bin R22 | reverse complement strand
TTTCGAAGCGTACAAATACCGTACATATAGCGTACATATAGCGTACAACGGGCAGCGCAGGTACTGATAATTAGGCGTTTATATCTTCCTAATTGCTTTCATAGTTAATTTTACGAGTATTCTTATTCGTGAAATTCGTAAAAATCGCGTTCAAAATAATTATTGGTAACTATATACATTTTTACATAGAAAAATTTTGTCATGTGTAAAATTATTCGTATCTTTGCATTTGTAAACAGATACGAATATGAACGTAACTAACTTCAAATCAGTTGTTGAACTTTTAGACACATTCAAGGATGAGCAAAGTTGTATTGAGCATCTTGAGTGGTTGCGTTGGGACGGCAATGTTGTAAGCCCTTTCGACCCGACTTCGGTTGTTTATAAGTGCAAAAACAATCGTTATCGCTGCAAAAACACAGGAAAGTATTTCAACGTCAAAACCAACACTCTCTTTGACAATACAAAGATTCCTCTTCGCAAGTGGTTTGTTGCCATCTATCTTGTTACTTCCCATAAGAAAGGCATATCTTCTCTTCAGTTGAGCCGTGATATAGACGTTACTCAAAAAACGGCTTGGTTCATGCTTCATCGTATCAGAAAGTGTTTCGGCATTGAGAACAACAACGACCTTAACAATACGGTGGAGTTGGATGAGACATACGTTGGCGGTAAGAACAAAAACCGTCATGCTGACAAAAAGGTTGACCACTCGCAAGGCAGAAGCGGTCAAGACAAGACCCCTGTGTTCGGCATGGTTGAGCGTAAGGGCAAACTGAACGCCATGGTGGTGAAAGATACATCTTCCGAAACACTGACCGCTGAAGTGGTTAAGTTTGTCAAGCAAGCAATCATATACACCGACGAATGGCGTGGCTACAACTCTATAAAACAACTCTTCCAGCACGAAATTGTCAAGCACAAAGATTACGAATATGTACGGGATAACGTCTATACAAATACTATAGAAGGCTTTTGGTCGTTATTAAAGCGTGGCGTAATAGGAATATACCACTACATTTCAAAGTCGCACCTACAAAAGTATGTGGATGAGTTTGTATATAGATACAACACACGCGACTTTACTGAGTGCGGCAGGTTCAATTTCCTATTACAAAACACCGAGCATAGATTAACGTATAAACAACTGATATATGGCTGCTAAAACACAAATATTAAGCGTACAGGGTTATGATATAGCACTTACGCAGCAACACGAAGAGGATTACATTTGCCTTACTGACATGGTAAAGGCTAAAGATGGTGATAACAGGGCTGCGGACATCATAAAGAACTGGATAAGAAACAGAAGCACAATAGAGTTTCTTGGCACATGGGAAATGTTCCATAATCCCAATTTTAAAGTGGTCGAATTTGACCACTTTAAGAAAGAGGCTGGTCTACCAACATTTACAATGAGTGTGTCAAACTGGGTTGAAAAAACCAATTCAATAGGTATTTTCTCAAAACAAGGTAAGTTTGGTGGAACCTATGCCCACAAAGATATTGCATTTGAATTTGGAAGTGCTATTAGCCCTGTATTCAAGTTATACTTGATAAAAGAATTTCAGAGGCTTAAAGAAGATGAGCAAAAAAATGTAAAAAGTGCAGAGTGGCTTTTCCATCGATTTTCAGCGAAGGCGAACTATACTATACAGACAGATGCCATCCAACAACACATTATACCAACAGTGAATTTACCAAAAGAAAAGCTCGGTATAGTCTATGCAAGTGAGGCAGAGTTAATTAACTATGGAACACTTGGTTATACAGCAAAACAATGGGAGAAAGATAATCCCCAACTGGTTTTGTCTGGGAAAAACCTAAGAGACTATCTCTCAGTAGAAGAATTGATAGTGTTAGATAACATGCAAAGTTTCAACTCTTATCTAATTAGCCAACATATAACACAAGATGAAAGATTGAAAAAAGTGCAAGAAGAAGCACAGCGTCAATTAAAAGCAATAAAGCAAAGTCGAACTATTCAGAATATTACTGACGAAAAGAAGAATCGACTTGCAACTTCTCTTGATGAAAGTTTGAAAAAAGCATTAGACTATAATCCCAACGAAGAGAAAGAGCCGTCGAAATGACGGCTCTTAAATTAGGGCTCGGCCCCCAAGCTTGTATTGTCATCTATGACAATTTTGAGCGGACTTGACGAAAGAGAATATGAAGTCTTGACCCAACCAATATCGAATGGCAATTCTACATGTACTTTTACTTTCGTGGCCGAACTTTGTGCCGTAAATTCTCTTGTCCTGCCTTGATAGAATTTCCCTCCTATATGGTGTATTGGCTCTCCATTTTTTTCATATTCAAAAACATCAATGGTGGCCGAACTATAGTGACCATTATATGTTATAGAGTAGTTTTTACTAATACTTTCCTCATTCCCTTCTTTTGTGCATGACAAAAGTAAAAAAAACAGGCTTGCTGTAAATAATGCAAAAACACATTTGATTTTCATGTTGTTAATTATTCGTTGTTAATGAATTGAAGTATCCACAAATCGTCCTTTGTTGCTGGACGTATGCGTTTGTATCTTGCTGGCAATCCAGATATGATAACCCTTATCTTTCCATCCTCATCTTTAATATCATAGCTTACATTAACTAATATATCAAAATTGTTGTTTTTGCAGCAATCAGCCACAGCAAGCCGTTTTTCATACAAATAATTGTTAGAGCGCGAGCTTTCTGTGGATTTGTATATTAGAGTGTCATAGATTCGCTCGTTGAATATTGTGTCATATTCAACAACAAGCGGTTCTGAAACAATCGTTCTGTTAGTTTCTATTGTCCTGTAAGTCTTTGATGAAAAAGATGATGATTCGCAGCTCACCGTAAAAACTGCGATAGATGCAAGCAATAGCACCTTTAGACATTTTGCTCTCATAAGCACAATCCCTAATTCGTGTCGGGCACAACTTCTAACCCGAGCGCAGACCAAACACGCGGGATTTTTACAAAAGAAGCGTGGCCTGTTTACGCCACTTCTCTGATAGAGGTCGTGAGAATTACCTTGAATGCAGAAATGGATACCAGTCCACGCTATAAACACGCGCGAACCGCCATACCAACCTTGCATTCTCATAGAAATATCTCACGTTCCTATCAGCAAGTCGAGCATAACGCTTCGTTATTAACAATTTATGGTTTACTAACTCTTCGTAAACCGACTGCAAAGATACAACATTTCTTTCAAATGCGAAAAACTTTTTTCACAACGCAATAAAAAAGCCTACAATTCGTTATAGAATGTAGACATTAAAATCAGGTGTAAAGAAATATATAGTTACCTAATTATTTTTTAGGGGTCTCCTTTGAATATTCCGCAAATAATAAGTATTTTTGCACTATGAAAAATTTGATTTTTGCCACCAATAACAAACATAAATTACTAGAAGTCAGAGAAATACTGACTAATACCGTCACCGTCAAAAGCCTCGACGAAATGGGTCTGCACGGCGATATTCCCGAAACGGCCGACGCCCTCGAAGGCAACGCCCTGCAAAAAGCCCAGTGGGTCTACGAACGCACTGGCACCAGCTGTTTCGCCGACGACACCGGCCTCGAGGTCGAAGCCCTCGGCGGCCGACCCGGCGTCTTCTCGGCCCGCTATGCCGGCGAACATTGCTCGTTCGACGACAACATCAACAAGCTGCTGGCCGAACTGGACGGACAGACCAACCGCCGCGCCTGCTTCCGCACCGTCATCTGCCTACTCGAAAACATTGACGGACAGAGCGTTCCGACACCCCGCTACTTCGAAGGGCGCATCGACGGCACCATCCTCACCGAGCGCTATGGCAGCGAGGGGTTCGGCTACGACCCCATCTTTATGCCCGACCGCTTTGCCGTCAGCTTCGCCGAAATGCCACTCGAAGTCAAGAACCACATCAGCCACCGCGGCCGCGCCGTTGCCAAACTGGCAGAATATCTGACAAGTGGCAAGTGACAAGTGATTTCAATTTTCAATTCCCAATTTTATCCAGTTGAACTACATAAAAGTATATCCCACCGAAGTGCTGCAGGGCTTCACCGATACGGCGATGTTCGTGCTGATGCTCTACGACCCAATGGGCAACAAAAAAGTGCCCGTGATGATTGGCGAACACGAGGCTGAAATGATCATCCTCGAACAGGAACAGCAACAGGCCCGACGTCCGATGACCTATCAGCTCATCGTCTCCATCCTCGACAGTTTCGCCCTGACCCTCAAGCTGGTACGCATCGACCGATTCGAAGAGGGCATCTTCTACGCCTCGCTCGTCGTCAGCGACGGCTTCAACGAAAAAATAATTGACGCCCGCGCCAGCGACGCCGTCGTCCTCGCCCTCCACCTCTCTGTCGACATCGAAATGAGCAAGTCCGTCATCGACGAAACGGGGTTCACGCCCCTCGACAACGACTTCGAGCTGGGCAACCCGCTCACCAAGGGCGAATCGTTCGAAGAACTCGAAGAGGAGCTGCGCATCTGCGAAGAAAACGAAGACTACGAACGCGCCAGCGAAATAATGAAGAAAATCAACGCCTTGAAGGGGGACCAGTGACACGAATGCGCTCGTTTCACAGGTCACAAGTGATCTCAATTTTCAACTTAAAAAGTGTCAAGTGACTTCAATTTTCAATTCTAAATTCTCAACTTTAAACAAACCGATTATCCTCTTTTTCCTGATGCTGATGGCAACGTCTGTCAGCGGACAGCAGTCGCTACCAATGAGTTACGGTATTGACCCGCAGCGCGACTCCATCGCCATCGCCCGCTATCGGGCCCGTATGGACAGCATCCGACAGGAACGCCCCACGGTGGCCCTCGTCCTCAGCGGCGGCGGCGCCAAAGGGGCAGCGCATATCTCTGTCATCCAGCACCTTGAGCGCATCGGTATGCCCATCGACCTCGTGATGGGCACCAGCATCGGCGGCCTGGTCAGCGGACTCTACGCCTGCGGCTACAACGGCGAGGAGCTGGAGGCCATCATCCGCAACCAGGACTGGGACTACCTGCTCCGCGACTCGCACCCGCGACGCTTCAACACGCTGACACAGAAGGACTACGATCGCAAATTCCAGCTCAGCATCCCCTACGGCTCCTACAAATGGGACTTCCACAAACCTGAAATCAACAACCGCAGCATCCTCAGCGACGGCATCGTGCAAGGACGCAACATCGAAGACCTTTTCGCCAGTCTTACAATTGGTTACGGCAACGAAATGGACTTCATCGACCTCCCAATCCCCTTCGTCTGCGTCGCCACCGATATGATCACCGCCAAGCCCAAAATATGGTTCAGCGGCAACATCATCGACGCCCTGCGCTCCACGATGTCCATCCCCGGCCTCTTCACGCCCGTCAAGAAAAACGGTATGGTGCTGATGGACGGCAGTATGCGAAGCAACTTCCCCGCCGAAATCGCCAAGCAGCTCGGCGCCGACATCATCATCGGCGTCGACGTATCGGCCCCCGCCCTCAACGCCAGCCAGATGCGCAGTATGCTCGACATCGTTTATCAAACCACCGACCTGCTGGGTCGCGAAGCCTACAACAAAGCACTCGAGGCCACAGACTTATACATCCAGCCCGAGCTCAACGACTTCTCCCTCCTCTCGTTCGACAAGGAAAGCATCTCGGCTATGCTGGAGCGCGGCAAAAAAGCAGCCGAACTCAATGCCGACTCTATCAACAGCATACGGCAGCGCGTCACCGACATCCCCATCCGCGACTCGCACAGCCGCAATAAGCACAAAGCCATTAACTTAAGACAACAGACCATCCATATCGGCCACATCGAATTCAACGGCATCAACGCCAAAGAGGAACGCTACCTGCGCAAACGGCTCTTCCCCGACGGACAGTCCGACCGGCAGCTGCATATCCTTGAGCTTGAAGACGCTATCGCCACTATGATGGGCACCAAAGCCTTCGAGAAAGTCACCTACCAAATCGTTGGCGACACAGCACCCTATACGCTGCGCTTCAACTGCTACCGCGCCCCCGTCAACCAACTCGGCGCCAGCGTCCGCTTCGACGCCGCCGATTTCGCCTCGCTGCTTTTCCACACCGGCATCAACGCCCACCAACTGACAGGCAGCCGGCTGGACTTCACCGCCCGGCTGGGACTGAATTCCGTCATCTCCGCCAGCCACACGCTGCGCACCGGACGCGGGGTGGATTTCGGCACCGACATCTCGTTCCAGGCCGCCCGCAACGGCGCTTTCCGCATCTGGCCCTACGACTTCCGCATCGATTTCAACCGCGGACGCGCCGACCTCTCTCTCTCGCTCTCGCCCTGGAGGATGATGGTCCTTCGGCTCGGCATCCGCGCCGACTACTTCTACCGCACCTCGATGTTGGCCGACTACACAATGACCGGCTTCAACCTCGATCAGATGAACAAGTCGAACATCTTTGTCGGACCCTTCGCACATCTGCGTTCCGACTCGTTCGACGACCCCTACTTCCCCACCCTCGGCGTACAGTTCAAAGCCAGCTACAACGGGTTCCTTGAAGGTATGCTGCACGAAACCAAGCCCCTCCACGCCGTCCAAATCGGCTATCGTTCCGCCCACAGCGCCGGACGCTTCACCTTCATCCCCTTCGTCGACGCGCGACACGTCAGTGCAATGATTATGCCTTATATCAATATGCTGTCTATCAGCGATGCCAACCGCATCCTCGACCAGCAGATAACCTTTGCCGGCATCAGCACCCCCATCTTCGCACAACGCACACTGGCCAGCGCCGGACTGAACATCCGATGCCGTTTCGCAAAACGGCACTACGTCACTGCAACGGCACAGGCCCTGCATCAGTCGCAGGAAATCAAGGAATTCTTCGACACAGAGACGTCGCAGTCCAACGTCGGCCTGGCCCTCGAATACGCCTACAACTCCATCATCGGTCCCCTTCGCGCCAACATCCACTGGTCGGACATCAACAAGTCGGTAGGCTTCTACCTCGGCATAGGACTGGATTTTTAACCTGTGACAAGTGACACGAAAGCGCTCGTTTCACAGGTCATAGGTCAATATTCACCATTTTCTCTATCCGTTCCAAGCCTTCTTTCAGCATCGAACGCGGGCAGCCCAAATTGATGCGGAAGCAGCATTCGTACTTCTCTCCGCCAAAAGTCGTTCCGTCGTTCAACACCACCAGAGCCTCGTTTATCAACTTGTCGGACAATTCCTTATGGCTCATCCCATAAGCCCCAAAATCCAGCCAGGACAAATAGGAAGCCTCCGGCAAAACCGACTTGACCAACGGCAGACGCTCCTTTAGAAAAACGTCAAGAGTGCAGACATTTTCTTTCAGATAATCAAGCATTTGAGCCAGCCATTCTTCACCGTTGGCAAAGGCCGCTTCGGCTCCGGTAAAGGCAAAGATGTTGCCACCCGCAACCCCCATAGTATCCAGCCAGCCAAAGAAGCGCTTGCGCAACGCATCATCGGCAACGTAGCACGTCGAACTGCCCAAACCCGCTATGTTGAACGTCTTGCTTGGAGCCATAAACGTCAGGCTGTTTGTTTTTGCAGCATCGCTCACCGTGCTGTAACTGATATGCTTATGTGGCGGCAAAGTCAGATCGGCGTGTATCTCGTCGCTGACAACGATGATGTTGTTCCTTTGGCAGATGTCGGCGACACGCTGCAACACTTCGCGTCCCCACACCGTTCCAGCGGGATTGTGTGGATTGCTCATTATGAACATTTTGCAACCTTTGGCTTTCTGTTCGAAATCGTCGAAGTCGATGGCAAAACGGCCATTCTCAATCTTCAGCGGACTGCACACCAGCGTCCGTTCGCTACCCTTCGGCAGGTTCAGGAAAGGCGGATAGACCGGCGTGGTAACCAGCACCTTGTCGCCCGGCTGAGTCAGCGCCAGCAAAGCGTATGCTATGCCCGCCACGATGCCGGGAATGAAATGCAGCTGCTCTTTTGTCGTCTCAATCTCGTAACGGCGCTTCAGCCAGCTCGTTACAGCATTCCAATATCCTTCCGACGGCATCGTGTAGCCCAGCACGGGATGGTCACAACGCTGTTTTATGGCATCAAGCACAAAATCGGGCGAGCGGAAGTCCATATCCGCCACCCACATCGGCAGCAAATCGTCGCGTCCATACATCGACGGCAACGCATCCCATTTGAAACAGTCGGTACCCCGACGCTCTATCGGTTCATCAAAATCTATCATTTTCATTACAATATTTTCCTGTATTTTAATCTCTAAGGCTCCTCTAAAATTCATTTTTTGACCGCGAATTGTACGAATAAAACGAATATTTTCCCACATCACAACGAATTAGTTTTGCAAGCAAAACACAAATTAAAACGAATATTAGAGGTCGCTCTTATATATCTTTCATCTTTTCCAAAAAACCAAGCAAATCGGCATACTCTATCTTTCCATCAGGGGCAACAACAACTATGCCGGAAAAACTGCGTATCGGTAGCAATAACCTGCCTTCCGGCGCTTCCACATACACCTCGGTTTCATTATCTACCGACCTATAATACAAGCCTTTGCTCTCCATCACCTCAGCACACTCACTCAAATAAAACCCATAATCGTCGAGAACAATGTACAGATTGTCCAATTCCGTCTCGTCAGCACCACAGTCGCGAATCAGGCTGTCAATATAGGCATCCGAGTGATAAACTAACAAATACTGCGTATCCTGCGACACTTTCAACACCACAACCGAGCTGTCTTTCCACTCCAATTCCCGACCTCCGTTCTCCATTCTCCGTTCTCCGTCCTCAACTTTCTGAGCATAAGCCGCGCCCATAAAAGCGCACGCCATCAGCACAAAAACAGTCAGCCGTCTATTGAAAATCAAAAATTTATCCATATCATCCTATTTTCGAATTCCATTTGCAAAACTACAACTTTTTCATCATCCCACAAATAATATTTGCAACAGAAGAAAAAAATTTCTGTATATGAATAATTTTGTGTATTTTTGCAGCCGATTTCAACAGAGTATTAACTAATATAAATGCCAATGAAGTATAGCGCATAGTTTTGTATGCACATCATAGAATAGAAAATAGCGAAGTAGCTAATCTGGATGTCTTGAAACTTCGACAATTTCAAATTATCCCCAGACCAAGCGACGGCGTTCCCGCATAAGCGTGGACTTGTACGTTGTAATTGGGGATAATAGGTAGTCGAAGACCTCAGACATCCGATGAAGACTTAAAAGTTCCACGTTTTTCTTATACAATTTCCCAAAAGAAAACAACAGAATAACAAAAGTACAATAAAATAAGGAGTTGCACCCGATTTGAGTTGCAATTTTTTGTTACTTGTTTTCTGTTGTTTATGCTTTTTTGCATTAATTTTTGTTACCCGTTTGTTACCCGTTTCAAAAAATAGTTGTATCTTTGCACTTGGTAACAAATCAAAATAGTAACAATATGGCAAAGATACCCCGCTTTGACGTTACCGCCACAGCGGGCTATTACAAGCCGTTAGAGGCCATAAAGAACGGCAAAGGTATGGTTGTGGCATACCTCAATGAAACGAGGGGCATTATAGACAGCCCCGACCAGCGGCGGGCAGACAGTTTCCTGATGGGGAAACAGGCCAAAGACAGCGTTAATATTAGCAGCGTTTTTCTACTGGACACCGCAGCCGAGGGCGGCAACCTGTATGGATATGGCAACCCCAACAGCAACCCCAAGTTAAGGAGCGGCAACCCCAACCCCTTTTATGGCAGCAAAAACGATGGCTTTTTGTTCCTGATTGCCCCCGACTGGAAACAAATTGAATGGCTTGTTATACCCGGTGGGCTGTGTACAATACTGGGCAACGCCAAAGCCCTTGCAGATGGGGTGTATAATGAGGCGTTACAGACGATGAGGGCAGCGGCAAAGACCTACTTTAACTATTGGCTGTAAAAAGGCTTGGACTTATATAATAAGGTGTTTTTGTATACAAAATTTGTATACATACCAGTAAACAAAAGGCAATGATTGATACCCTAAATATGTGGCTTGACAGGGAGGCAACGGCGGGCGGCAACCCCTTTGCCATTGTCCACTATCTGGCCGAGGTTACAGAGCGGCAAAATGAGCGGCAGGGGTACACTTGCACTGGTAGGCTTGGAGATTACCAGTTGAGTATATCAAACAGGGGTATTGCTTTGCTGGGGAGTTTGGCAAAGTATTATTTACCCTCAAACGTCTACACCCTTACACGGCGGCAGATAGGCGAGGCAATACAGATGATGAGCGACCAACTACACACCGATATTGCAGCGGCCACGGTATTGAGGGCTGATATTTCCACGGTGATACCGACCACACGGCCACCAGCCGACTATTACAGTTGCTTGGGCGGTAAAGAACGCTTTACACGGCTACTGGCACACCCTACAACACTGTATTACTCTACCCAAAAGCGGCAATTGATATTCTATGACAAAACCAAAGAGGCGGCGGCAAAGCGGGCTTTGATACCGCCAACACTGGCAGATTGTAATTTGCTGCGGTATGAGTTGAGGTATTTAAGACACCCTCACCGACAGTTGAAACAGGCCAAACCGATACAGGCGGCAGCACTCTACAACCCCGACTTTTATTATATGCTGGTACAGCAATGGAAACAGGAATTTGAAACCATTAAGAAGATACACAGAAACACAACAATGATGGATAACATAAAGACACCCAAAGAGGCACAAACAGCCCTGTTTGCCCGATTGCTGCAACAGGGCGGGCAGGCCGTTATTGATGATTTCATTGCCGACCTCAAAGCAAGGAAACAGTTTGCCAACAGGTTGTATTATTCACGCCTTAAAGCCGACCTTACAAAGATACTCCAAGCCCCCAGCGATGGAGAAGCCGACCTGATACAGGAAATTGAAAAGGCTGTTGCTGATGTGGCCAAATATGCAAGGTAGGAAAATGCTTTTTATAATACACGCGGGATAATAAGCCGTTTTTGTTATCAATTTTTGTATACAATGACCTTTGAAAACAACAGAGATTTACAGACGATGGAAACACAGAAAAGAGAGTGCAAATATATTGCTGGCAGATATAAAGACACAATCGAGTGTGCAAATTGTATGTACAACCGCATTGTTGATGCGGTTAAGTTTGAATGTGGGCAGCGGCGGGGCAACTACACCGCTGGCACAGAATGTTTGAAAGAAAAGGAGGCCGACAATGGAAAAAGGTAAGACCAACAACCCCAATGGCAGACCAAAGGGAACACCCAACAAGATAACACAGGATGTGAGGCAATGGCTTTCAACGGTGATTGATAAGAACCGCCGACAGATGGAGCGGGATTTGAAAGCCCTTGAACCAAAGGAGCGGTTACAGATGTTGGAGAAACTGATGCAATATGTAATACCCAAGCAACAGGCCGTCAAAGCCGAGGTTGATTTTGCCACGCTTACAGATGACCAATTGAACACCATAGTAAACCAATTAACCAAAGACATAGACGATGAGGATTGAACTTGACAGAGAGAAAAGAATTACCCTGTTGATGTGTTTGAGGCAGGGTTATATAGACACCGCCGACATTGAGAAAATGGGCGATGGCCGGTTGCTGATTGAGTACAAACGCAAAGAGGCAACGCGGGGCATACTGTTGGCCGATGGTTGGAGTATGAGAGCGGGTTGAGAATACCCCGCCTAACCGATGAAGATATAGTTGAGGCGATGGAGATAAACGGCAACGATATTGCCGAGGTGGTGAGGATATACAACGAGCGACACCGCAGCGGCACCCCAACGACAACAAATAAAACACACAGGAATATGAAAATACCACTTAACAGAAAGTTAAAACTGTTGCTATTGCACTGGTTGAAAGATGGCAGCATAGACACAGAGGAAATGAAAAACATATTGGGCGGGCAACTCACAGCGGGCAATTATGACCTCACCGACTTTACAGACGATGAGTTGATAACGCTTAACAGGATGTTAGACCGTGCAAGAAAAGCATACAGGGAGAAAAACAAGGGGGTGTTATGAGGGTGCAATTAGACCGAGCCAAAAAGATAGTGCTTATAAAAGCCCTCAAAGAGGGATATATTGACGATGGCGACATAGTCGGCTGGTTTGACCGCAGCACCCTCACCGATGAGGAACTGGAGAGGGAGTTGACACTCATACAAACGGCATTGTACCCCGACACTTGCAGACGTTTGAAAGCGGCGGGCTTGTGTGTGGATTGCAACAGGCGACAGGGCATTGTTGTCTGTGGTGTGAGATTGGATAAAAACAGCGAGGAAATACCTGGCTAACACCGAGGGCAGCACCCTGACACCGCAGCGGCGAGGGTGTACAGGTAACAGTGGGGAAAATGACACAAAACAGAGAGAGGGCAACCGATACCGATAACAGGTACATTTTTGCCAAAAAACAGCACAGAATAGCCCCGATTTGGGGCTTTCTTTGTTTCTGTGGGCAGATGCACCGCCGACACGCCAAAAACGCCACAGATGGCAGATAACCGCAGTGGTAACCCCTGACCGATAGGGGGTGCATTGAGTACACGCCGAGCAAATTTATTTTGCTATGTGGGAAAATGGTTGTATCTTTGCAACTCCTAAATGATTGGCAGCGGCCACTTGCTGGCTGTTGTGGCAACGGCAATTTTGCCCCTGTATGGTGGTGGTACTGGAAACGGCCACACGGCAACCAATCAGCCGAGGACACCCAAGCAGGGGCATTTGTTTAACTCCTAAATGATTGGAAAATGGAGCAACAAGAATTGAACACGGTGGGGCTGACCGCACAAACAGCCGAGGCGTTACAGTTATTCAGCGATGGTGTAATACTTACACGGCGTATTGAGGACTTTTTGACCGAGAACGGCGGCGAGTGGAACATTAACCCGTCACAGACCGACACGGCGTTGTTAGATATGATGAGGGAGATTGTAGGCCGCTGTATTGAGAAAACGCTGTTTGAGTTTCTACCCTATGACAGCCCCGATGATGCAATTATATGACTTTTTTGACCGCCGAGGGTGCAAATTGAAAAAATAGTTGTATCTTTGCACCCTGAAAGCCCGCCACAGATGGCTGCATTATAGCCATTTTTGTTACTGATTTGTTACCCGCTTAAAGTAATAAGCGGGCTTTCTTTTTATATTTCAGTATTTTAGGTTGCTGTATGTGTAAATTTCCACGCTCTTTTTATGTGCATTCTTCATCGGAACAACACAAAAACATTTGTATAAATCAAAACCGACGGGTCGATGGTATATAACCGACAAACATAAAATGAAGAAAATCGCATTGGCTGTATTATTTGCTTTTGTTTCTATGTTTAGTATAAACAATGCATATGCAAATAATGGTATTGATAAGACAAAATATAATACAGTTGCCGTCTCTCAAGATTGCGCTGATAGTCCTTCCGCTTACGTATATGATGTACGTTACAGTGATAACGGAGAAATTGTCGTCGTGGTTAGGATCAAGAACAAAGAAAAAGGTGTCCATTATCGCGTAAAGGTGACTCCAAAAGACAAAATAACAGGAACTATTGTTGAAGGGGCTCGTTATGGTACGATTGGACAAAATGACGTAGATTGCGAAGTGACATTCCATTGCTATTCTGGCAAAGAGAGTGATGCCCCTTATTGCAGGCAGTATGATTTTAAAGCGGAAATTGTAGACTAACATTCTTATTAAGAACGAGCATCCCTCACGATAGGGATGCTTTTTCGTTGCAACTGTGCGGCAAATTGTCTGTGGTACGGAAACAATTGAAACTAAATCAGAATGAATACCTGTTGGTTTGCGGACGTATGAAACGAATTTGAAACGGGGCTGTCGCGGGTGATTTTATTCTCATATTAATTGTAGGGAGACTATTGTAATGGTGCAATATTCTCCCTTTTATTTATAGGGGATATTGTTGTATTGCATTTCCATTTCACAAAAAATTTTCTCCATTTCGAGATTTTGTCGTATCTTTGCAATTTAAAACAGCAATCATTACGATGGATAAACATCAACAAGATATAGCCTATTTCCTGTCGTTCTGTACGGAGCAGTACAAGAACGAGAAGCACCTATCCGGCAGTGATGCAGTAGCGGTACTGGAGGTGTATGGCGTGCTGGATTATCTGGCAGAACATTACGAGATGCTGCATACCCAAAGCCGCCAGTGGCTGATGGAAGATATTGACGAGTTTATCGCTCTTCGCAGAAAAGAGGTTACGTTATGAATCTCGACATTACACAAGACAACCTTTATCTGATTCTGCCGTCGAAGGTCAGTCGAATGGCAGAGATGCTTGCCGAAGACAGCGGCAAGAGCATTGTGCAGGCCGTGAAAGACATCTATCATTCTGAGGTATACAAGCGCTTGGAGCAGGAATCCACCAAGGAGTGGCATCTCGGTCCTGTAGCACTCTATCAGGAATTTCTTGCCCACTGACCAAAGAAAGCACAGAGAACCCACAAACAAGACATAAAGAAAGGGAGCACCCGGTTGGATGCTCCCTTTTCTGTTGGTTGTATCAATTCATTAATACATTCCACCCATTCCGCCCATACCGGGGTTGGCGGGGGCTGCGGGTTCGGGTTCCTTGATGTCGCAGAGGACACACTCGGTGGTCAGCAGCATACCGGCTATACTGGCAGCGTTTTCGAGGGCCACACGGGTAACCTTGGCGGGGTCGATGACACCGCTCTCGAACAGCTTCTCGTACTTCTCGGTGCGGGCATTGTAGCCGTAGTCGCCCTTGCCGTTGCGGACTTCGTTGACGACGACGCTGCCTTCAAG
>R22__coassemble_1061_pt1 | contig 14966 bp, 13 predicted proteins | sample R22__metabat2_high_PE_041 | metagenome-assembled genome bin R22 | reverse complement strand
TAAATAAAAAAAACAATACTGTATATCAAATTATTATATTTATATTAAATTTATATTAGATTGATTATCAATAGTGTTTTTTAGCGCATTCCTCAAAAATTCGATGAAAAATTTTAAGTATTATATAATATTGGATTACAATTTGTTAATATATTTAACATAGTTAAAGGCAAAGAAAAATTAGTGTTATATGAGTTTTTTTTCGTTTCTTTGCAAATTAAATGTTTAATTCAAAATCTAGAAAAAATGTCTGAAATTGCAACTAAAGTAAAAGCTATCATCGTTGATAAGCTTGGTGTCGATGAAAAAGATGTTACTCCGGAAGCTAGTTTCACCAATGATCTCGGAGCTGATTCGCTCGATACCGTTGAGTTAATAATGGAACTTGAAAAAGAGTTCGACATCCAGATTCCTGAAGCCGAAGCTGAGAAAATCGCCACCGTCGGTGACGCTATCTCCTTCATCGAAAATGCTGGAAAATAAAGATTCTTTATGAATCTAAAGAGAGTAGTTGTTACAGGTCTGGGATCACTTACACCGATAGGTAACGATACCGCCACAACGTGGCAAGCTATGCTTGACGGAGTAAGTGGTGCCGGACCGATTACTCGCTTTGACACGACAGACTTCAAATGCAAAATTGCGTGCGAAGTCAAGGGTTTCGACCCGACAAATTTCTTTGACCGTAAAGAAATCAGAAAGTTAGACCTTTTCTCACAATATGGTCTAGTAGCCTCGGAAGAGGCAATAAAGGACTCCGGGCTGGACGACGAAAAAGTCAATAGGACAAGGGTCGGAGTCATTTGGGGTAGCGGCAACGGTGGCGTCCTCAGCTTCCAAGAAGAAGTCAGTGAATTTGAACGCCAAGGACGCAAACCTCGTTTCAGTCCCTTTTTCTGTACAAGGATGATTTCCAACATCTGTGCTGGTTTAATATCGATAAGGCACGGATACCAAGGGCCTAACTACTGCACGGTGGCGGCGTGTGCCTCATCGGCTGCAGCCATCAGCGATGCCTTCAACCTACTGAGGTTGGGTAAAGCCGATGTGATTATTGCCGGTGGCTCGGAAGCCGCTGTGGCAGAATGCAGTATAGGCGGGTTTGGTTCTATGCAAGCCCTGTCGTGCCGCAACGACGATCCTGCGACAGCTTCGCGTCCGTACGACAAAGACCGCGATGGTTTTGTCCTTGCCGAAGGTGCAGGAGCCTTGGTTCTGGAAGAACTTGAACACGCTTTGCGTCGCGGTGCGAAAATTTATGCCGAACTTACAGGATGTGGGTTGTCGGCAGACGCTTTCCACATAACAGCATCTCACCCCGAAGGTCAAGGGGCTTACGAGGCTATGAGACAAGCTGTAGAAGAGTCAGGAATGGCCCTCGAAGATGTAGACCACATCAACACCCACGGAACTTCAACACCGATAGGCGACATCTCGGAACCCAAAGCCATTGCACGGCTGTTCGGCAAGCACGCTAAGGAAATAAACCTGAATTCGACAAAATCTATGACCGGACACCTGCTGGGTGCTGCCGGCAGTATCGAGGCCATCGCTACCATCCTGACAATCAAAAACGGAATTATTCCTCCGACAATCAACCACTTCACTGACGACCCCAACATTGAACCTCTTGATTTCACCTTCAACAAGGCCGTGAAACGCGATGTGCGCTTCGCCCTCAGCAACGCCTTTGGTTTTGGTGGCCACAACGTCAGTCTGGCATTCCGCAAATTCGACTGATATGTTCTTGTTCAACAGACACAAAGGCAACGAGGAATTTTACAATTTCTTTAAAAACATCTTAGGTTTCACTCCACGAAGGACTGAGATCTATCAGATTGCTTTTATACACAAGTCCAAATCGGTAGAAGTCCTTAAAGGCCGGCGCATCAACAACGAACGTCTTGAATACCTTGGCGATGCGGTATTGAGTGCCATTGTTGCGGACTATCTCTACAAGAAGTACCCCTACGAAGGCGAAGGGTTCCTTACTATAATGCGGTCGAAAATCGTAAGCCGAGCCAACCTTAACAAGCTGGCACACAAGATCGGTCTTACCAAACTGATACAGTACAACAAAGAACAACAAGGTATTTTCAAATCCATCGAAGGCGACGCCTTCGAAGCCCTGGTTGGTGCCATCTATATGGAAAAAGGGTATAGTTTTACCCGTAAAATAATCATCGACAGGGTAATACGGTTCCACCTTGATGTCGATGCCCTTTCGCAACAAGACTGGAACTACAAAAGCAAACTTATCGACTGGGGCCAAAAAGAGAAACGGAAAGTTTCGTTCGAAGTAGTCCGTACAATATTTCAAGGCAAGCAGAACGCCAGCAGGAAAGAATACGAAGTGCAGGTGCTGCTGGATGGTGAACCTGCAGAAAAAGCCATCGAATTCTCTATCAAAGCTGCAGAACAACTGGCTGCAGAAAAGACCTACAAAAAGCTGGTAGAGAATGGCACTATACCTAAAACCGAAAGCTGAATTGCTAAAAATTCATCCGAAGTTGAGCCTTAATCTCCTGTCTCTTATTCCCTTCAATTTTTTCATATCCCGACCCAACAGTTTGTTGATCAGGATAGTATGACAACGTATATTTCAGCGCCAATGTTATACGCGGCGTGATTGAATAGCGGCCAACAACAAAACACCTCATCCCACGTCCCATCAGCATAGGCACACCGTATTCATACTGAAGGTCTCGTTCGTACGAATAGATGCGGGCATCATAGTCATCCACATCAAACATCGACAAACGTAATCCTGCAGTCACCGGACGTGAAAAAAGCAGGCCATTCCAAGAGATTTCGTGAAAAACCAGAAAGCCATTTTTTGGATCATCCTCTTCTCCGTTGAAACGGCAATAGACCACCCTTGACAACATTCGCCATTGCTGCGAAGGCCTATAGTCGAGCGTGGCTTGCAGCTGCTGACGATTGACCGTTTCGATCTGGTAAGTCTGCTCAGGCCGGTTCCTCTGCGATTGCTTGTAACGGTATTTTACTTCAAGCAATGTGTTGTGTGCTATTTCCTTGGAAAGGTCAAGGTAATAGTCGACTCCAGATGAAGGAGCATATACATTGTATCGTAATGTAGGGTAGTAGGAATAGCTGGCAGACGACACTAGATGGATATAAAAGGGCAAGTGCGTTTTGAAAAGCAGCAGAAAACATCTCTCATTGGCCACAGATGAACCCTGACCGATAAGATCAGCGTGTAGATTATGATACGTCGGTGAACCATAGCGGAAAACAGCAGAAAGAGTATTATTCGAAGCCAAATGCGTATGCATTCCAACAACAGCAGCCAACGGCATCCAGTCTGACTTCAACATAGCTTCCGCAGCGTCGTCCGACAAAAAAGATGTTTCGTTCACAGACATTGCCGCCTCGCCGAAAAAAAGAAAATTCCGAATACTATAAGAAGCATCAACGCCAAAGTTGAAATTGTTTTTCCCTCTGAAAGCAAAGTGATTATATACATATTCTGCAGGTTCGATGGCTTTATCCAGAACTGTTGCATAAGCCGTAGCACCTGCGCTTATATGGCTGTTCCGGTATCGCAGGTTGCCACCATACAGCTGTTCGTTAAGGTTGCCTTTCTTGCTTAGCTCGTTGCTAGTTCGATGGTAACCCGACTGATAGATACTTTGGTAGGTCTGTGTTTGCTCTGAATCGCCACTGGAGGATGCGGTAGCGTCGCGATCTACATTCGAATAGAAGAGCGTCAAGTCCAGATCATCTCCCCTACCCTCAGGCATCAGAGCTATCGTAGTCGCCGCGCCGCGAAGAAAACCATACTCGCAGAAAGCACTGGCAGGCCGTATTCCGACATTATAACGGTAAAGCGGAGTAGTGCCAGAAATCCACGGAGCATAGCCACTCCACAGCGTTGCACCTTGACCAAACTGTAGATGATATTTACCCACAATCGTCTTCTTTAAACGCCCGAACTTATTGAGCATCAAATGGTATCCATAATAATCAAGCCCATAAAGATTCTTGTCGCCGCTCTGGCCAAAGTAAAACATTTCACCCGCGTCTTTGTCACCGCTCAGTTGAAAACTGATTCGGTCCCCGCTCTTAAAGGCATATTTGAAATAAAATCTGTATGGCGAGCCCAAATAGATGTCCTCCGGATATCCTCGACTACGAGGAAATGTGCTTTTCGTGCCCGTCACGAAGGTGTTGTGACCCTTCTTCAGCAGCTCCCGCAGACTACTAGGGGTGTCCTTGACCGGTTCCGCCACAGAAACCTGCCTAAGCATCCGTATCGTATTGGTATCAAGAGCACTAATCATAAACAACTCGTTCAGCGAAACCAACTGACCGTTCTGAAGGATATATGCGCACAGGGCTTTACGTTGAAAATCAGTCAAAAACGGAATTAGCGACAGGTTCTCATAGCTAGTATCGTTGATGTTCACTGGGTTTTCACAAAGGTCGAGCAATTGTTCAGCCAAATCGTCAGGTATCGTTTCGCTATCGTTCTGATCGGCCCATAGTTCCATTATTTCACCCCACGCCGCATCATCCGATTGCGCAGCCGCAAATGGTGTACTGATTATCAGTAGATATAGGAATATGATTCGTCGTAGCCGCATATCAAAAACAATAAAACATTGATAACTGCGGCGTAAAGCCGAGGACATTATGGATTTGGCCCGCAACATCGAATCCAAAAGAACTCAGCCGCATCCCGAAGCCGAACGAATAGATTACCGGAGCGGTATTGATGCCCAATCTGAAAAGAAACATATTCTGCAAGGAATATTCCAGTCCGACACGGAGTGTAGCCTTTTGATACATATTCTTTTCCACCTCAGCAACTGCCAGCAGGTCTTCTGCCAAACAGTACGAAACTCCGACGCTCATAAGTGCCGGCAAATGCGTATTCCCGTTGTCGTCAAGAAACACCGATTGCGGATTGAACGTTTTGAAACCCAGACCGAACTCCTCCGATGGTCTTGCATATACAGACAACGAAAAAGTGGCTGCATTTATCGGGTCATAATATGGGTCTGATGTGCCGGAATGCAAATAATGGAGCATAACGCCAAGAGCAACCGTTTTGCCCAGCGGAATACCACAAGCCAGCGACAGCATCTGCTCGTTGTAGTCGCTGTTGCCGAAATGTACTATTGAAGCCGACAATGCGCCAAAGCCCACTTTGGCAATGCCGCCTAGCATAGCATACCCCATCCCCTCAGCCAGATAGTCCTGCCGAGCGCCAACAGCAATGGCCGACCGCTCCGTATATGCCAGCGTGGCAGAACCCGACATAGCCGACATAGCATCGTCTAGCGTCAACGACACGCCACCCATAGCAGTTCCCCTGCCGCTGAGCGACGTAAAATCGAACTGTGCAAAAAGTGGCGCCGCATAAAGCAACGCCACCATAACCATAATTTTCTTGCAAAAACTATTAACGCTATTCACTTGCCACAATGCAATGTTTTATTTTGATGCCATACCACCCTGCAGGAATGCAGCATTAAAGATGCTATGTATGACGCTCCAGCGGCGGCTCGAAACCGTGCCCGAAAGGGTCACTCTGGGGAAATAATAATTTATATCGTTAATATGGGCATAATTCATATTCTCGATATCATTGCTCAATTCATTCACTTTGCTTTGAGTCACATACAATGCTTCGACATTGCTGAAGTTGCCTTTCACAATATGTCCAACCGTCGGGTATTCTGTGACGACTAACTGGCCACTGTAGGTGACATACCAGCAGCTGTCGTTTTCGACCAACACCATCATATTGCCACCATCAGGACTGCCAAGGATGTCCACCAAAGAGGCAAAATCGAAATTCTGCAGCATCTGCATTGTCAAAATGGTATCAAAGTTGTAAGCACCTGTGACAGAATCGTTCAGACGATAATACATAAACGGGAACTCCAGCTCCACATCTGCTTCACCAAAGTCGACATTGGCACTGATAGCTATGGTCGAATGGCCTTCAGTCGCTGTCGTATCGTATTCCGACAGGTTGAATACGTCGACAATGCTCGAAGTAAATTTCAAAGAATCAGTGATTGTCCCATCCTGACTTTCACGTGTAACCGTCAAAGAAGCATTGCCAGAAAGGCCATCTTCGATGGTTTCGTTGAGACTTGTGATCATACCTTCACACGATGTGAAAGCAAACATAGCCAATACCAGGCTTCCGAAAAATAATTTATTTTTCATAATAAGAGTTGTTTTGATTAATAAAAAAGGGATTAATTTGGTTAATAATCTGTTACGTTGTTATTGTCTATAACGCAGAATTACAGATTTTGTTTCACTTGTATCAAAAAATTTTTCAATTCCTTCAAAGTATCCACAACCTGCATATTCTTGTCGGGTGCTTTATCGTTCTTAAGTTGCTGACGTGCACCATCTAACGTCAATCCGCACTCCTTGGTCAGATAGTGTATGCGGCGCAGCAATTCTATATCCTGCTGCGTATAGCTGCGAGTGCCTTTTTTGTTTTTCACGGGACGCAAATCCTTGAATTCGGTTTCCCAAAAACGAAGCATCGAGGTATTGACACCTAACATTTCGGCCACTTCTCCAATGCTGTAGTACAGTTTTGTTTCCATATGATGATGTTTTTCCCAACCAATCAGACTAATACACGTAGTAGCCCTGGTTCGATTGATAATTTTCTCGTTTTTCGTATTTAACGTCGTGCAACGAACTGGCTTTGATATTGATTACAAAATTCCAGCTCTTGTAGTATCCGAACGGCACCCAGTTGAACCGCATCTCCCAGCAGTGCAGGTCGCGATAGATGTCGATACTGGTATACGACATACCCTTGTTGGTGAAATCATATCCTGTCGACACATTGAACTTCCAATTCTCGGTAAGCGAAAAATTGCCCGACACCGTCACCGAATGGGTGATGTTGCGATTTATGTTGAAGCGCGCCGCATCATAAGCACTTACATAGCTCATTGTATAGTGCAGCGACACATTCCACGGAACCGAGAAATCGGCATACGTGCCCATCATCAGTGCTGGATTGTAATCGTATGGCGTCTGCATTATCGGAGTCACCATAGTGCCCTGCCCCTTCGGGGCATCTTTCTTGAAAGTATTGTTGTTCAGGCTCCACGACAGCTGCGTGCTCCACGTCGACTGGTTCAGTTTGAAAAGCTTCTTCTGAGTGCTCCACAAAAACTGGTTGTGCTTGTTGCCGAGCGAGTCAATCTCGTAGGGCGAAAAAGAACCGGAATAGTTAAGTACCAGCATCTTGAACAGTGTCGTTCGACCGCTGACATTCAGGTTGGACCAATTGAGCGAATCGCGTGCAATATCGTAATTCATCGACAACGTCAGGTTCTCTATCAGCATCACTTTCTTCAGCTCGTCGCTAGTGTCGCGCAGCGGTTTTATCTTGGCCTCCAGGTTATTGCCAATCGAAAAACCTATCTGGCCCGAACGACCGTCAGCAGGACCGCCATACAGGCTCTGCTCGAAAATAGAATAGCGGTGCACATAGCCCGTCGTGTCGGTATACGACTTCCAGTAGCCGAACCGGTCGCTGCCGAAATCAGGCCTGAAATTGAACGACAGGCTCGGATTGACCACGTGGCGCAGAGCTTTCAGCGGGCCATATTTGAAATTGAACATACCATATATGCGCGTCGACAGCGACGAGTTGAACGACACATCCCGGTTGGCGCGGAACCCTCTGACGGTGTCGATAACCAGCGCTCCAGTCGAGTCAATGTTCTTCTCTATCGTCGACCAGTGCCAACGCTCATTGTATGTCAGCGAGTTGGTCCAGTTGAAAAACTTCAGCACCTTCAGCGTGCTTTGCACCGGAACACGTTGGCTTATACCATATTGCATCTGGTTCAATATATTCTTTTTCAGCAGATTGGTATCCTGCGAATTAATATTGTTGGCACCTTCAAGCACATACGACATCGAAATGTTTTCATACCAGCGGTAGGCTCCCGACGGCATCTTGCGTCGGAAAGGATAGAACGTGTTGCTGCTCAGCGACAGCGACGGCAGCTGGATGTTCATCAAACCCGTCTGGATATTGTACGATTCGCGAGCCGACAACGCCAGGTTGAACCACGAGCCAATCGAGGTTGTGTAACTTACACTCGACGTGGTTGTACTGTTGAAATAGTCGGACGAGTTGGTCGTATTGCGGTTATAATTACGGCTGATAAGGTTCACATTGGCCGAAAAACGGCTGTTGGGATTAGCCTTGGCATCCTGGTCGTGCCGCCACGTAACCTTGAAGTCACCATATTTATTGTATGTGTTCGTGTCGCCACGTATGCCGGTTTTGGTTACACCGTAGCGAATGTCAAAATTACCCTTGTATTTGTAACGGCGATAGTAGTTCGACTGTGCTTCGAGAGCCCAGCTCAAGTTGGTGTACAACTCCCCTATCAGCGCCAAATCCACATAGTCGTTGAAGGCAAAATACCAGCCACCGTCTTTCAGGTAGTATCCGCGTCCGTTCATCCATCCGTACGACGGCAGCAGAAGGCCCGACGTGCGGTCGTGCGCCAGAGGGAAAAAAGCAAACGGCAGCGCCAGCGGCGTCGGCACATCCTCAATGCTCACATAGGCCGGGCCCGTCAATATCTTGTCGTTGGTAATCAGCTTGGATTCTGAGAAATTGATGGCAAAATGCGGATGCGCATAGTTACAGGTGGTGTATTGTCCGCTGCTCAGATACATCACCGAATCGTTGATCTTCTTAATCTTGTCGCCGTGCAGAAAGCCGTCGCCCTCCTGTGTTATCACACCATAGATCAAGCCTTTGCCACTCTTATAGTTATACCGTATCGTGTCGGCATTGTATTCCGACTCGCCTTGCTTGAACAACGGACGCCCCTTATATTTCCCCGTGCTGTCGGCAATGCCGCAGGCGCGCAGCTGCTGCCGGTCGAAGTCCAGCTCCACAGCGTCGGCCTTGAGGTTCATATCCTCAAAGTCGATCTCGCCATCCTTGTACAAAAAAGCCTTCTTCGACTCCAAATCGATAGCCACCGAATCGACAGCCTTATACGAAACAATCTCGGTAACGGCATCCTTCGACAGCGGCACAAGGTATCCACCCCTAACGGTACTGTCAGTCGCATCAGTCAAAGTGTCAGGCACTTGCACACGCATACCAACCGTATCTTGGGCATACGAAACCAACCCGCTTCCAACCACAAAAATGAGCAGTAGAAGCCAATGTTGAAAATTATATGATTTTCTGATACTCAATATCTAAAAATTTAGTATCTTTGCATTTTCAAATTGCAAAGATAATATAATTTGCTCAAACCATAAAAACAAAAAATATATACTTGTAAATGAAACGTTTATTTGTATTTTTTATTGCTTTGTTCATCGTTTCCGGTGTCGCTTTTTCACAAAAAAGAGAGCCGGGAAAAGTCAAAACCCTCGTTATTGACCCCGGACACGGTGGCGACAAGCCCGGTGCACTTGGCAAACACAGCCAGGAAAAAGACCTCACCCTCTCCATAGCAAAAAAATTCGGCAAACTCGTCGAGGACAACTACCCCGACGTCAATGTCATCTACACCCGCACTACCGATGTGGATGTGACCCTTGCCGAACGTGCCAACATCGCCAACCGCGCCAAAGCCGACCTGTTCATCTCCATCCACATCAACTCGCACCCCACCTCGGTGCCCGTCGGTATGGAGACCTATGTGATGGGTCTTTCGCGCAGCCGCGCCAATATGGAAGTCGCCAAGAAAGAAAATGCCGACATACTGCTCGAAGAAGGCTACAAGGACAACAGCGCCTATAAAGGTTTTGACCCCAACTCGCCCGAAAGCTACGTGATGTTTGCGATGTACCAAAACGCCTATATCGACAAAAGCCTCAACTTCGCGCAATTCACTCAAGACCAGTACAAAGGAGCCATCAAGACCACCAACCGCGGTGTCAAGCAGGCCGAATTCTTCGTCCTCTACAAGACCGCAATGCCGGCAGTCCTCACCGAGGTGGGCTTCATCAGCAACCCCACCGAGGAGGCCTATATGATGTCCGACGAAGGACAGGCCACCATAGCCGTTTGCCTGCTCAACGCCTTTGCCAACTACAAGGCCCACGAAGAATCGTCCGTCAAACCCAAGAAGATGGAAATCGACCTGCCCGGCTACGGCAAAAACAAAGGCAAGAAGCCTGTACCACAAGGCGATGCCGTTGCCGACAGCACCCTCAAGGCCCAGATGCAGCAAGACGACGCCCTGGCCACCACCATCCTGCAGTCGCAAGGCGAAGAGGCTCCCAAAGCCAACATCGAACTGCCCGAAAAGAACGTGCCGCCCTCGATAGAGCCCTTCCGCACCGAAGAGCCTGAAATCCAGACCACAGTACGCAAAGACGAAATGGTTGTCGAAGGCGTCACCTACCGTGTACAGTTCCTCACCAGCGAAAAAGAACTCAAAGAGGGCGCCAAGGACTTCAAAGGCGTCACCGGATACCAACTCTACAAGCAAGACGGCATCATCCGCTACACTATAGGCAACGAGACCACCATCGCCCGTGCCAAAAACCTGCAAAACGAAATGCGCAAAAAGGGATTCAAAGATGCCTTCGTGATTGCCTTCTATAACGGCAAACGCATCAGCATCCAGGAAGCCCGCGAACTACAAGAACAATGAAAACCCAACCAACGTGCTTGAAATAAACCACATAACAAAACTCTACGGCTCACAGCGTGCATTGGACGACGTCAGCTTTGCCGTCAAACCCGGCGAAATCGTCGGACTGCTAGGCCCCAACGGTGCAGGCAAATCGACGCTGATGAAGATCATCACCTGCTTCATTCCACCCTCGGAGGGCGAGGTGAAAGTATGTGGCTACGACATCTTCGACCAGCCACAGCAAGTATGCGCCTGCATAGGCTACCTGCCCGAACTCAACCCGCTCTACACCGAAATGTATATCCCTGAGTTCCTGCGCTTCATAGCCGACATACACAAGGTCAAGAACAGCCGCCAGCGCGTCGACGAAATGATACAACTCACCGGACTCTCGCCCGAACTGGGCAAAAAAATCGGCGCCCTCTCCAAAGGCTACCGCCAACGCGTAGGCCTGGCGCAAGCTATGATCCACGACCCACAGGTGCTCATCCTCGACGAGCCCACCACAGGCCTCGACCCCAACCAGTTGGAAGAGATCCGCAAAGTGATCCGCAACGCCGGAAAAAACAAAATCATACTCCTCTCGACACACATAATGCAGGAAGTCGAAGCAATGTGCAGCCGCGCCGTCATCATCAACCACGGACGCATCGTCGCCGACAACACCATCGACCAACTCAAAGCACAGGGACACGACAGCCTCGAACAAACATTCCACAAACTCACAAAAGACTGATTTTAAAATACTAACAACCCGTAGCAATTCACAATTCACTAATCACAATTCACAAATAAAATGACACGCAAAGAATTAGTCGATACCATACGTCGCAAACAGTCCTTCCTCTGTGTCGGACTCGACACCGACATCCGCAAAATGCCCCAACACCTTCAGAACGAAGAAGACGGCATCTTCCTTTTCAACAAGGCCATCATCGACGCCACCCTGCCCTACGCCGTGGCCTACAAACCCAACCTGGCCTTCTACGAAGCCGCTGGCATCAAAGGACTTGTCCAGCTCAAGAAGACTATGGACTACCTCCACAGTCTTGAAGACAAAGCATTTACCATCGCCGACGCCAAGCGCGGCGACATCGGCAACACCTCACAGCAGTATGCCAAAGCCTTCCTCGACCCCGAGGGCGACTTCAATTTCGACTCAATGACCATCGCGCCATATATGGGCGAGGATTCCGTCACGCCCTTCACCGTCTACGAAGACAAATGGGTGATTCTGTTGGCTTTAACCTCCAACAAAGGTGCCTTCGACTTCCAGTACATCAAGACCGAATACGACGACTGCTACCTCTTCGAGAAAGTGTTGCAGAAATCGCAGCAGTGGGGCACGCCCGACAATATGATGTACGTTGTCGGAGCCACCAAAGCCGATATGCTAACAACCGTAAGAAACATAGTCCCAGACAGTTTCCTCCTCGTCCCCGGCGTCGGCGCCCAAGGCGGCAGCCTCAGCGAAGTGTGCCGCTACGGCCTCAACAGCGACTGCGGACTCCTCGTCAACTCGTCGCGCGGCATCATCTACGCCTCCAACGGCACCGACTTTGCACAGCGCGCCGCCGAAGAGGCAGCCAAACTGCAGCAACAAATGGCCGACGAGCTGCGCAAAATATTCTAACAGCATTTGGAAACAGCAACTTACACAATAAATCATCTTCATTTTTCACTGTGGACAACAATCTCGAACAACAGATACTCGAAGCGCGACGCCGTAATTTACGAATAATACTGGTTCTAAGCATCATAGGTTCCGGCACCCTATTCATCAGCTATCTGATGACAGGACTGCTTCTCCCTTCCTTAAAAGCGACGTACCTATCTGGTTCTATGCCATTTCCAGCAGAAATGACAGTCTACCTGGAACAGTTCTTCGAAACGCCACGCTCCTTCTTCCTCTGCAGCGCACTGCTCTACGCCCTTTCGCTGACAGGCGTCATCCTGATGTGGAACCTGCGCAAAATAGGTTTCCACCTATACACACTGGCACAACTGCTTGTGATGCTCGTCACCCTCCTCTTCCTCGGCCGCGAGCGACTGCCGCTGGGCGACATAATGTTCACCCTGCTCTTTATAACATATTATTATATAGCCTTCCGCAACCTCGGAGTGTTTTCGCGTTCTGTCGTCGACAACAGCGACAACAACAATGAAAACAACGGTGCCGACAACGACAACAACGTCGTCGAAAGCGACAACAACAGCGTCGAGAACAACTGACCCCGACCAGGCAACACACAAACCGGCATCCATCACCATCAAGCAGGGCATTTCCCACACCAGGAAATGCCCTGCTTGCGTGTATTTATGATGCTCTTTATGGTACCTTTACGGTGCGACACACCCCGCCCGTTTATTCTTCGCCTGAGTTTGACAGTGCGACACACCCCGCCCGTTGGGCACCCCTCTCCGAGAGGGGATGGCTACGCAGTCCTTTTTCTTGTATATATTATTTGTACTAAATAAACTGGCATCCAGATTGCTACCGCGACATCCCCTCTCGGAGAGGGGTGCCCGAAGGGCGGGGTGTGTCGCACCGTCAAACCACCCAAAAACTAAACCCAAACTCAAAACGGGCGGGGTGTGTCGCACCAACAAACCCTATGCAATGGAATCACTGTATTCCAAACCGTTACGTACCACTTTCGGGTTTTTCGGGCAAAAAAGGGAAAAAGAGGACAACATTTCGGGTTTTACTTGCAAATGTGTAAGTACTTTTGCATTGTGAAAAAACCGAAAAGAAACAACTAAACGAAAGGATATATTATGAAAACCAACAAGTTAATCGCAATTGTGGCACTAGGAACCCTGCTCAGCGTTACACCGGTGTATGCCCAAGGACGCGGCGGCGGTTCGCGTGGCGGTGGCCACAGCTCTTCTTCATCGAGCAGTTCGCGCGGTGGTGGCAGCCACAGTTCGTTCAGCGGCAGTTCGCACTCCAGCTCGTCGCGTAGCAGCAGCTCGTACTCGGGCTCCTCGTCGCGCAGCGGCAGTTCATTCTCTGGCAGCAGCCGCAGTTCGCATTCGGGCAGCAGCAACCGCAGCTCCAGTTCGTTTTCAAATTCTTCGTCGCACAGCAGCAGCTCGTTCTCGGGCAGCCGCGGCGGCTCCGTGTCGCGCCCCTCGTCTTCCGAGCGCAGAGGCACAGCCACCTATCGCGGCACCTCGTCCGATAACGGCCGCAGCAGCGTGCGCAGCAGCTCGCGCTCCTCGATCGAGGCACCGCGCAGCAGTTCGCCCAGCCGTCCCGCATCGAACGGCGTTCGCGGCGGCGACCGTCCGTCACGCAACAGCGGCGATATCGGCAGCCGTGGCCGCAACGAGCATTCGGCAGGTCTCAGCAGCAACCGTGCCGACAACGCTCCCCGCGTCAGCAAATCGCGCGGCAACGGTGCACCAGGCACCCCCGGCACCATAGGACAAAGCGGCCGTGGCACAGTCCATCCGCAGAACCACCCCGGCCATCACTATGCACGCCCCGACCGTCCAGGACATATGCCCCCCTCGCACCGCCCGATGCCCCCCGCCCCCGATTTCCACCACCCCGACCATCACCAAATGATGCATATGCGCCCCGTGGTGTGGGTCCACGTCCATCCGCGCCCCATCTTCTGGCCAGGCTTCTGGGTCTACTGCAACTCGTATTGGTATGACTATCACGTTACTGACGTCGTCGTCGTGAACCGCTACGTCCGCGAAACCTACAACGTCGACCTGGTCAGCTACGCCGTCAGCGGCGACATAATGTACGCCATCGTCAACGACACCGACGGCAACACCTACCTGCAGGTCTTCGACCAGAACGACAAAGTACTGGCCGAGCAGCAAATCAGCAGCCGCTACATCAAGACCGAAATCGACCGCGAGAACGGCGGATGCTGGATCTTCAAGAAAAGAGACAAAGACCCGATGCTCTTCCTCTACGTCGACGGCGAGTTGCTGATCTACGAAGCAGACTAAAAAACAAGAGGTTAAACGTTATGACACATAGTTTTAACACTTTGGTTATTACACGACAAACGATGCTGCAACATTTCTGGGCACAAAAGCATCACAAGCAAAAACCCTTGTCAATCAGATAGCCCAGAAACCAATTTAATGTTGTTCGGAAGAGAGGCGCCCGCGAGGCCGCCTCTCTTTTTTTGGACAGCAAACCTCACACCCTGTCCGTTTATTCTCCGCCTGGGTTTGCGAGTGCGACACACCCTGTCCGTTTGGTTTGACGGTGCGACACACCCTGTCCGTTTATTCTCCGTCTGGGTTTGAGAGTGCGACACACCCAGCCCGTTGGGCACCCATCTCCGAGAGGGGTAGGCT
>R22__coassemble_1056_pt1 | contig 15023 bp, 12 predicted proteins | sample R22__metabat2_high_PE_041 | metagenome-assembled genome bin R22 | reverse complement strand
ATAGGAACGATATAAGAACGATATAGGAACGATATAGGAACGGGCGGAGAGGGTGGGGCGCAGAGATAAAAAAGGGCTGTTTTTTTCGGTGTCGGAAAAAATGTGTAATTTTGCAAAAAATTATAAAGCGTAAAATTATGAAGAAAATAATGATGCTGCTGACGATGGCAGCGATGACAATCAGCGCGTTGGCCGACGAGGGTATGTGGATTCCGATGCTCTTGGGCCGCAACGAGGCCGATATGCAGAAGGCCGGAATGCGCATTACGGCCAAGGATATCTACGACATCAACAACGCGTGCCTGAAGGACGCCATACTGCTTTTCAATCAGGGCTGTACGGGCGAGTATGTGAGCAGCGAGGGCCTGTTCCTTACCAACCACCACTGCGGCTACAGCTACATCACGATGCACAGCACGGTGGAGCACGACTATCTGACCAATGGTTTCTGGGCTATGAGCCGCGATCAGGAAATTCCCTGTCCGGGCCTGACGGCGACGCGCCTGGTGAGGATGGAAGACGTTACGGCCCAGGTGCTTGAAGGCATAACGAACGATACGCCCGAGGGCGACCGCGCCGTCGCAATTGAGAAGAACATCAAGCGTATCACCGAGCGTGCCGTCGAGGGGACGCACTATAAGGCTATCATTAAGCCTTTCTATTATGGCAATCAGTATTTTATGTACGTCAACGAAGTCTTTACCGACGTGCGTCTGGTGGGTGCTCCGCCGTCGAATATCGGCAAGTTTGGTGGCGACACCGACAACTGGATGTGGCCGCGCCATACGGGCGACTTCTCGATGTTCCGCGTCTATGCCGGCGCCGACAACAAGCCTGCCAACTATTCGAAGGACAACCGTCCCTACAAGCCGCTGAAGTTTCTTGAAATCTCGCTCGACGGTGTCGAGGAGGGCGATTTCACCTTTGTTTTCGGCTATCCCGGCACGACTCAGCGCTATGTCACCAGCGACGCCGTCGAGCTGGCTGCTAACATCGAAAACCCTATCCGCATCGACCTGCGCACCATTCGCCTGAAACACTACAATAACGCTATGAACCAGAGCCCGGCACAACGCCTGAAATACGCCTCGAAGGTGGCTTCGATTGCCAACGGATGGAAGAAATGGCAGGGCGAAACGCTGGGAATCAATCGCTTGAAAGGCGTTGAACAGAAACGCGAATTCGAAAGCCGCTATCAGGAGTGGGCCAAGGATAAACCGATGTACTACAATGTTTTGCCGCAATTGCACGAGGCCTACGACCGTTTGCGCCCCATCGAGGTGGTGCTGACCTACTTCAGTGAGGCCGTCCGTGCCAGCGACCTGATGCTGCGCGCCCAGGCCTACCGCCAGCTGGCGCAGGAGGATGACGAAGTGAGTGTGGTTGGTACTGTCAACAAGCTGAAAGAAGCCAACGACAAGTATTTCAAGGATTTTGAGCAGCATACGGTTGTCGACCGCGCCATCTTTGTCGAGACGATGCTCTATATGTGGCAGGCCGGCTACGCCCCCTACCTCAACACCAAGACGGGCGACCGCGCTTCGGTTCAGAAGCAGCTCGAAAAAATCTACGACGAGTCGCTGCTCAACAATGAGAAGAAGCTGCGCAGCTTCCTGGACGGCTACACCATCAAGCAGGGCAAAAAGCTGATGAATGATCCTGCCGTGGCCCTCTTCGACCAGGCCTACACGCTGGCCTACGACCCACAGAATCTGGCCACCTACCGTCGCGCATACGCTGATATTCAGCGACTGATGCGTACTTACGTCAAGGGTATGATGGAGATGCAGCCCGATGTCAACTTCTTCCCCGATGCCAACCTGACGCTGCGCGTGGCATACGGCCACGTCGAGGGCTTCCGTCCCCGCGACGGTGTCTACTACAAGCCCTACAGCACCCTCGAAGGCATTATGCAGAAAGAGAATCCCGACATCTATGACTACGTCGTCGAGCCGCGCCTGAAAGAGCTCTATGCGCTGCGCGACTATGGCCGCTACGGCATAACCACAACCACCGTCGACTCGACCGTGATCGAAAACGGCAACGAAATTATCACCAACTATACGACCCACACCACCAAGACGATGCCCGTGGGCTTCATCGCCACCAACCACACCACCGGCGGCAACAGCGGCAGCCCCGTGCTCAATGCCGACGGCCGCCTGATTGGCCTGAATTTCGACCGCGTATGGGAGGGCACGATGAGCGACCTGCTCTTCGACCCCGACTATTGCCGCAACATCACGCTCGACATACGCTATTGCCTCTTCATTATCGACAAGTTTGCCGGTGCCGGCCATCTGGTCGACGAGATGACGCTGGTTTCGTCGAAGTAAACTGCTGGCAATGAACCTCTACATTGCTGCCTATAGGCTGCTGATGCCGCGCCGCTACCGCAACTATCTGCGTCGTGCCGATGGCAACGTGGATATGGTGCGCGAGACGTTGCTGCACGGGACGTTCTATGAGGAATACGCCCTGTATGGCTTCGCCTCGAAAAGCGACGCCGAGCGTCGCCAGTATCTGACCGATGCTGTGCGCAACCGCATCTGCCGCCGCATCAACAGCCGCCAAGGTCAGCGCGAGGTGGAGGACAAGTGGCTGTGCTACAACCGCTGCGGCGAGTTCTACAAGAGGAAGGCTTTCCTTTTGCAGAGTCCTGCCGATGCCGAACGGATTGCTTCGCTTAATGGTCCTTCGGCTTCCGGCCAGCTTGTCGCCAAGCCTGCCGACGGCTGCGGTGGGCGTGGGGTGAGGCTGCTTGGGGCTGTCGATGCCTGCGGGCTCAGACATCAGTTGGAGAGTCTTTTGGCCGAAAACGGGCGCTGGATTGTCGAAGAACGGATTGTCCAGGGCGACGAGATGGCCCGATGGAATGCCGATGCAGTCAATACGGTCAGAATGAATACGATAACGCGCGGCGGCAAGGTGCTGCACTATACGCCGTTCATCCTTGTGGGGCGCAAGGGCAGTTTTGTCAACAACGGAGCGAAGGGAGGTTTGTTCGCCTCGATCGATGTCCGCAGCGGCACCATTATTACCGATGGTTTCGACGAGTCGGGGAACCGCTTCGCGGCGCATCCCGACAGCGGAATGACCTTCTGCGGCTGGCAGACGCCCCGATGGGACGAGGTGCTGTCGCTTACGGAGCGGATGGCGATGCGGTTTCCTGATGTCACCTACATAGGCTGGGATATGGCCTTGACCCCCGAGGGGTGGGTGTGCGTCGAAGCCAACAAGGGCGAGTTCGTCGCTCAGCAGACCACGCTGGGCCGCGGATTGCGAAGCGAATTCGAAGAACTTGTGCTGAAGGGGGTAAAGGTTAAAGGTTAAAGTGTAAAGGTTAAAGATTAAAGGTTGCGCTTTGATGTTTTATGGATTCTGGGAATCAGGGGGATATAAAAACAATTTAATGTAACATAAATGGGAATATTCGATTTTCTGTTTCACAGAAAGAAAGAACAACAAGAGGAAGATACGACAATGAAATATTTGATAGTGGGACTTGGCAACATTGGCGACGAATATGAGGGCACGCGCCACAACAGCGGCTTTATGGTGCTGGACCGTCTGCTGAAGGCCTGCACACGCGAAGGTGGCGAACGGCCCACCTATGTGCTGGACCGCCACGCCTACCGCGCCGAGGTCAAACTGAAGGGCCGCACGCTGGTGCTGATACGCCCTACGACCTATATGAACCTGAGCGGCAAGGCGGTACAGTACTGGATGCAGAAAGAGAAGGTGCCGCTGGAAAACCTGCTGGTCGTCGTCGACGACATAGCGTTGCCCGTTGGCAAGATCAGGATGAAAAAACAGGGCTCGGGTGGCGGCCACAACGGGCTGGCCAACATCGAGCAGCTGCTTCACACCGCCAACTACTGTCGCCTGCGCATCGGCGTGGGCAACAATTTCGGCCAGGGACATCAGATTGACTACGTCCTGGGACGCTTCACTGACGACGAGCAGGCTCTGCTCGATCCCGCCCTCGACCGCGCTGTCGAGGCCATAAAGACCTTTGCCACCCTGGGGCCGGACAGGGCTATGAATATGTATAACTAGTTGATTGAAAACGGGGAAGAAAACGATAGCGAAATGTCGAATTTGATTTTGGATATAGGCAATACGAGAATGAAAGCTGCCGTAATGGATGGCGGCGAAGTGCTGGAAGTGTGCATTCTGGACGGCGATGCGCGAGCGAAAATAGCGGAACTGACCGAACGCTATGCGGTGGGGCAGGCTATAGCCTCGGTGGTGGGACGCGAACCGGAATGGGACAAGATGCTGCCTGTGGAGGTGCGCAATCACCTTCATCATCTCAACTACAGGTCGTTATTGCCGATAAGCATCGACTACGAAACGCCCGAAACGCTAGGTATGGACCGCGTGGCTGCTGTGGTTGGCGCGCGCCAGTTGTGCTCCGAAGGGCCGTTGGTTGTTGTGGATGCCGGCAGTTGCATTACTGTCGATTTCCTGGATGCGAAAGATTGTTACCGCGGAGGTGCCATCCTGCCGGGTATCGCTATGCGGTTGCGTGCCCTTAAAGAATTTACGGCCGCGCTGCCGCTGGTCGAACTCTCCGACAGCGAATGGCGAGGGGAGAGCACGAGCCCGCTGTTGGGACGGTCGACAAGAGCATCGATAGTGTCGGGAATTTTGAATGCGTCAGTCTTTGAAATTCAGGGATTTATTGAGACATATAAAAAGGAGAATCCTTCCGTTAAACTTTTTTTAACAGGTGGAAATGCAGAATTTTTTGCAAAACAATTATTTTTTCCGAACTTTGCAAATTCAAGCCTGATGTATATCGGGCTGAACAAGATACTGGAAATGAATAATGTGTAATGAATAATAGCAAATAATGTCTTATATATTTTATAATAAAAAGCTATTTCTGACGCTCGCCCTTATGCTGTCGGCATTGGTGGCGACGGCTCAGAACGGTATCAATTCGCCCTATTCGCAATACGGCATCGGCCTGAGCAATATGCCGTACAATATTCCGACATCCGCTGCCCTGGGCGGCGTGGCCTATACGCGCTCGTCGATGAATATGATCAACCCCTTCAACCCGGCTTCGTATGCCGCCATCGGCAAGGAAACGCTGGTGTTCGATATGGGTCTTTCTATCGATATGATGACGCTGCGCAATGGGTCGAGCTCGCAGTTCGACGCCGACGGAAACTTGGGGTACCTGGCAGTCGGTTTTCCGCTGACCAAATGGTGGAAAACGGCTTTGGGAGTGATGCCGATGAGCGATGTCAACTATCAGTCGGTGAGCACCAGGGCCATCACCCCCGGCGGCGAGATGAAGACCCTGTATGAAGGCAATGGCGGTGTGTCGCAGTTCTTCTGGGGCCACGGTTTCAACATATTGGGCAATGGCAACGCCAGCAAGCCGCAGTTGCGCGCCGGCTTCAATATCGACTACATCTTCGGCAACTTGACGCGCGCGGTGACATACGATTTCACGGCCAACGACACAACCTATATGATGGACAGCCGTAGCCAGAAAGACACGTATGTGAAGAACCTGCTGTTGGATTTCGGCTTGCAGTACGAGCAGCCGCTGGGCGGAAAATATCACCTGAATGTGGGTCTGACGATGCGTCCGCACAGGACGATGTCCATTACCGACAACGCATTGGTTTATACCTTTGTGACGAGCGCTGCTGTGGAATATATGCGCGATACGATTTTCCCGCTCGACGGTGGCGACAGCGAGTTCGAAAGCACCCTGGAGCAGCCTATGACCACTGGCGTAGGCCTTTCGTTCCAGCGCGACGACAAATGGCTTGTGGCCCTCGATGCCACTTTTGCCCCTTGGAGCGGAATGAAATATACCGAAAACAGCAGCTATTCCATTTTTGGCCAGAGCCCGATGCGTTATGGCAGCAACCAGCGCTGGGCACTGGGTTTCCAGATGCTTGGCGACAAGAATGCCGCTGCGTATATGCGCCGTGTGACCTACTCGATAGGTGCGCACTACGAGAATGGACGTTTGCAGCTGCAGATGACCGACGGCAACGAGTACAAACTCAACGAATGGGGCATAGGTGCAGGCATTTCGTTGCCTATGCGCAAAGGCCGCTCGGTCCTCAACGTGTCGGCATCGTACTCTTCGATGGGAACAACCGACCTTCTGCGTCGCGATGTGTTCTCTATCGGCATATCAGTCGGCAGCTGCGAGAGCTGGTTTGTAAAGAGAAAATTTAATTAATAAATAGGGAGTTAAAGGGAAGTTAAGGGAAGTTAAGGGAAGTTAAAGGACAATAGTATTTGTATCTGAAGTTAAGGTTAATAATAAAGTTAAAATATCATAAACATACAATACGTGCCGACGGTGGCACACTAAAGTAGAAAACAGAGATAAATCAAAAATAACATAACACAGAGATGAAAACAATAAAATTTCTAACACTCGGATTGATAATGACGATGTCGGTTATGTCGGTTTCTGCCCAGAAATGGGGTAACAGTCCGGAAGACAGCGTCAGCTGCGTAACCAACACATTCCTCTATCGTGAGGCTTTCAAAAACAAACAGTATGTTGAAGCCTATGAGCCTTGGAAAGAGTGCCTGGACAAGTGCCCCGGTAACAACAAGAACCTCTATATCCGTGGTGTGACTATCCTCAAGTCGCGCTACAATGCCACTAAAGACGCCGCCGAGCGCAAAGCCATTGTCGACGAACTGATGAAGATGTACGACCTGCGTATCCAGTACTTTGGCGAGGCCGCCGAGGTTACCGCCCGCAAGGCTTACGATATGGAACAGCTGCTTGGCAATGCGGCTCTGAAAGAGTACTACGAGCTCTATGCCGAAGCTATGCGCCTGGGAGCCGACAAGCTGGAGCTGGCCTTTGTGGAACGCTACTTCGACGCCACGGTGAAGTATGTCACCTCGGGCTTTGCCGACACGACGGTGATTGTTGACAACTACGATATGGTCAGCGACGCCCTCGACGGCTTGGCATCGAGCGAGACCGACAGCGCCAAGCGCGCCGAAATCTACGGTGTCATAGCCCATATCGAGAACCGCTTCTCGCCCTTCGCCTCGTGCGATGAGCTGGTGAAGATCTACAGCAGGAAGTTCGCCGCCACGCCCGACGACGTCACGCTGCTCAAGAAAATCACTACCATCCTCCGCAAGAAGAAATGTATGGACACCGAGCTCTTCTTCGCCGCCACCGAGAAGCTGCACGCGCTCGAACCCACAGCATCGACGGCCTACCTGATGGCCCAGATGTGCTACCAGAAGAAGCGTTACGGCGAGGCCGCCAAGTATGTGAGCGATGCTCTTGAAGGTGCAGAGGACAAAGACAAATACAATATGTATATCCTTCAGGGTCTGTGCTATGCCAACGCTAACAACTATGGTGCAGCCCGTTCGGCATACAACAAGGCCGCCGATATGGAACCCTCAAAGGGTGAGCCGTACCGCCTCATCGCACAGCTGTATGCCAGCGGAGCCCGCGCCGTCAGCGACGGTATGGGTGGCCGTTCGGCCTACTGGGCTGCTGTCGACGCTGCCCGCAAGTCCATCAACGTCGACGATTCGCCCGAAAATGTCGAAGCTGCCAACAACCTCATCAGATCCTACTCGGGCCACTTCCCGAAACAGGACGAGGCCTTTATGCTCGACCTGATCGACGGCAACAGCTTCACGGTTCCCGGATGGATTGGCGTGAGCACGACCGTCAGAACCAGAAAATAACAATACGGAGAGGGGAACGATGCGCAACGCAATGAGACAGTCCCCAATCAAAGTAAGGAGGCACACCGCTGGCGTGCTTCCTTGCTTTGTTTTACTGCTTTTGTCGCTGGTGTCGTGCCGCAACGATATGGAAAAGGTCCGTCTGTTCGACCCTCAAAATCTCCCGCAGCAGAATCTCGACACGGTCAGGGCGGTTCGGAGCCTGGGCGGCAAAAAACAGATGGTTCTTGTCGCTCCCAAGGTCGTTATGTACGACCAGCCGGAGCGCAAGACGATTTATCCTGACGGAATAGATATGCTGATTTTCGGCAGCAACGACAAGGTTACGGCCTCTATCAAGGCCAAGTACGCCTCTTCGCTCGACGAAAAAAAAATCATCGAGGCCCGCAAGGATGTCGTGATAATCGACTACCGTTCGGGCGACACATCCTACCTGAACAGCATTATATGGAACTCTGCCGAACATCGCATTTTCTCGCGAGATACGATAAAGTCGGTCAATGGTGCAAGGGTGACCTATGGTGACGGCTTCGAAAGTGACGACGAGTTCACGGCTCCTCGCATCCTGCATCAGCGCGGCACAATGACCTTTGACGAATGAACGCCAAGCCGACACGCCGACAATGGCGGGGATATGCCGTTCTGGGCATCGTGCTGTCAGCATCGCTGGCGGCGTTTTTCCTTTGGCCTGTCGACAGGAACACGCCCGTTGCCGCCGACCATTCGCAGCTGAAAGAGGCCATTGCCGACTATGGCGACAGCATCCTGTCCCGGCAACGAAAAGATAAAGCGCACACAAAGGAGTATCCCTACCGGCAGCGCAGCGATTGGCGCAAAGAGACACCCGCCTTCCGTCAGGAAAAGCGCCAATACGAGGAGAAACAATACGCCCAACACGAAAAGCGGAGATATGTTGTCGATATCAACACTGCCGACACATCCGAGATGCAGCTCCTCTATGGCATCGGCCCGGTCTTTGCCAACCGGATTGTCCGCTACCGTCAGCGGCTAGGCGGATTTGTGCGCAAGGAACAGCTGCTGGAAGTATACGGAATGGATTCTGTCCGCTACGCCGGTTTTGTGGACGATATTGTTGTCGACAGCAATGCCGTGGTGCGGTTGGACATCAACAATGCCACGGTCGACGAACTGAAACGCCATCCTTACCTCGACTACTATCAGGCGCGTTCCATTGTGGATTATCGCAAATATGGCAAACGCATTGAAAATACAGACGATTTGCTCCTTGTGAACCTCCTCGACCGCGAGACAGTAAGAAAATTGCAGGGGTACATACAATTTAATTGACTATTTTCCGTTCTTATTAAATTATCACGTATTATATAATCAAATAACAGTATATATGAAATTTATTATCAGTCAGATAGCGATGATGCTGGGAGGCAGCGTGGAAGGCGATTCCAACGCAGAGGTTTGGAAACTTTGTAAAATCGAAGAGGGAGAGCAAGGCGGCCTCTCGTTTCTGGCTAACAGCAAATATACCAACTATATCTACGAAACCAACGCCACCGCGGTGATTGTCAGCAACGAATTCGTCCCCGAACACCCAATCAAGGCGTCGCTGATTCGCGTGGCCGATCCCTATTTGGCCTTTGCCAACCTGCTGAAGAAATACAACGAGATGCAGCTCGACAAAAAGGGTGTCGACCCCTTGGCTTTCATATCGCCCAGTGCCACAATAGGCAAGGACTGTTACATCGGTCCCTTTGCTTTCGTTGGCGACAATGCCCGCATCGGCGACGGCGTCAAGATATACCCGCAGACATACGTGGGCGACAATTCGTCGATAGGCGACGGCACGACCCTTTTCGCCGGTGTGCGTATCTATCAGAATATCGTAGTCGGCAGCCGCTGCATTCTGCATTCGGGTTGCGTCATCGGAGCCGACGGCTTTGGCTTTGCTCCCACAGGCGACGGCAGCTATCAGAAGATTGACCAGATAGGCAATGTCGTCATCGAGGACGATGTGGAGATAGGCGCCAACACCACTATCGACCGCGCCACGCTGGGCTCGACAATCATCCACAAGGGCGTCAAACTCGACAACCTGTGCCAGATAGCCCACAATGTCGTCGTCGGCGAAAGCACCGTTATGGCTTCGCAGAGCGGCATCGCCGGTTCGGGCAAGGTCGGCAGCCATTGCGTTATTGCCGGACAGGTGGGCATCGTTGGCCATATCGAGGTGGGCAACAACGTCACCGTCGCCGCGCAGTCGGGCGTGACCCGCAGTTTCCCGGACAACGTGACCATACTTGGCTCGCCGGCTACCGACGCCATCAAGCAGCGCAAGACCTACGTCCTTGAGCGCAATCTGGAACAGCTGTACAAGCGTGTCGGTGAACTGGAAAAGAAACTGGCTTCTTTAAGTTAGGCAATCGAATGAGAGCTTCAGGTACTCTGAAATTTTTCGCCGCCGTAGTGGCGCTTTTGGCGTTGCTGTGCATCGTTTTCCCGCGCGACGGCATCGCCATTGGCGGTGTCGTGCTGCGCTTCCCGACGTTGCACAAGGTTCTTGTGCGCGAAAAAGAGAAGAGTATGGACCAGTTGCTCGTCAAGCGCGAAGAGCGCGACCTCAGCGGGCTGCGCGACTCTATTGCCGAATGCCGCCACATTATGTTCGAGGGCCAGACGCGTTTCTGGCTTCCTGACGACGATGTGAGCTGTTTCGACAGATTCTTCGAAAAAGCAGAAAAGGCTCAGAAACAAGGCCGTATAGTGCGCGTGTTACACTATGGCGATTCGCAGATAGAACAAGACCGCATCAGCTGCCGCCTGCGCGAGCGCCTGCAGATGGTCTTTGGCGGAGGCGGCCCCGGAATGCTGCCCCTGCGCCAACCAATACCCACCATCTCGTTCAACCAGTCTACCACTGGCGCCATCCAGGGCCTCTCCACCTACGGCGACAGCACTTTCAGCCGCTCGAACGGCAACTACGGCCCGATGCTGCGATGCTGGCGGCTGACAGGTGGCGCAACGATGTCGCTCTACGCCTCAAAAGGCAATCACGCTGCCGAAAAGGCAGGACGGTTCTCGTCGATAAAAGTCCTCTACAACAACCGGCCGGGTCCGCTCAGCGTTTCGATGCACAACCGCAAGGGTGCAGGCGAATTCTCTGCCTCTTCGGCCAAGCCGGGCATCGGACTCCTCTCCTGGCAGATGGACACCGTGACCTCGTCGGCCTCGCTGACGCTCAGCGGCACTGCCGACATATACGGTATCCTTGTCGACGACGGCTATGGCGTGGCTGTCGACAACATCTCGATGCGTGGCGTGTCGGGCCACCAGTTCACGATGGTCGATTTCGACCAGCTGGCCGAATCCTACAGGCTGCTCGACATTGGAATGATAATTATGCAGTTCGGCGGCAACTCGGTGCCTTATCTCAAGAACGAAAAGACCATCGACAACTATTGCAAGCACCTCGGCGAGCAGATCGACTTTGTCCGTCGGGCCTGCCCCGAGGCCGTAATCCTTTTCGTCGGCCCGTCGGATATGAGCACCAAGGTCGGCGGCCAGCTGGCCACCTATCCTATGCTGCCCACGGTGGTTGAAAAACTGCGCGAAATGGCCAATGCGCACGGCGCAGCCTATTGGAGCATCTACGATGCTATGGGCGGCCACAACTCAATGATAACCTGGGTCAAGAATGGATATGCCGGCCCCGACTATATCCACTTCACCCACAAGGGCGCCCGCATTATGGGCGACTATCTTAGCGATGCATTACATAATGTTTACGAACTATACAAAATTAGACAACAGATTACGAACCAGCAATTTAACGAATTATGGAATAACTTAACTACTACGGATGGAAACTCGCTTTAAACTGACACTCATCAAAATGGTATTCAAGGGTCTAATGATATTATCGGCATTTGTCTGCGTATGGGCGTGCGGAAGAGCACAGTCCGGATATGCTGATTATGAGATGAAAGACATCGACGACAGTATGATGTTTGTCCCTATCGATACGTCATATTCCTTTATCCGTTACGACTCCAACCACCTCATCCTTCCGCCCGACAGCAGCCAGATGCGCCTCTTTGCCGACAAATGGTACCGCCTGCTCAGCACCGGCGAGGGACACCTCAACATCGTCCAGCTCGGCGCATCGCACGTCCAGGGCGGCGCCCTGCCGCACCGTGTGCGCTACAATCTGCTCACGGCCCTGCCCAACCTCGTCTCGGCGCGTGGACTGATATTCCCCTATTCGGCAGCCTCCAAGTGCAACAACCCCTACGACTATAAGGTGTCGCGCACACGTGCGCTCGATTTGACACGCTGCGTGTATAAAGAACCGGCCGAAAAACTGGGCCTTTGCGGCATCGCCGTGACGGCAGCCAACGAACCGGCCGACATAGGCATAACCCTCAACGAACCCGAAATCAATTTCGCCTCAAACAGCATCATCCTGCTGGGCGAGGGAAGGGGAGGGGTGAAACCCTATCTGACCATCACCGACCGTAACGGCGATTCGGTAGCCGTCCAGGCCACGTCGACCGACGCGTCGCTGCGCCAATACCTGTTCCAGCTGCCGCAGGCCGTCGACTCGTTCCACATCGTCCTGCCCTGCACCGAAGGCCAGTCGTTTGCGCTGACCGGAATCTACCTCGACAACGGCGCGCCGGGCATCAGCTACCACTCCATCGGCGTCAACGGCGCTTCGCTGAAAGAATATACGACGAAATGCCCCTATCTGACTGCTGATTTGCGGATGATCAAGCCCGACCTGGTCATCTTCGGCATCGGCATCAACGATGCCTCGGGCCCCAATTTCGACACGGTTGTCTTTCAGCAGCGCTACCTCCAGCTTATCGACTCCATACGCTCCGTCAGCCCCGACTGCGCTTTCCTCTTCATTACCAACAACGACAGTTTCCGCCGCGTCAAGCGCAACTATATCGTCAACGATAATGGTCCGGCGGCCCGCGAGGCCTTTCTGCGCCTGGGCCAGCTCACCGGCGGCGCCGTGTGGGACCAGTTCACCATTATGGGCGGCCTGGGCTCGATGGGCACCTGGCAGAACAACGACCTGGCCCAGCGCGACCATATCCACTTCACCCGCAAGGGCTATCAGATGCTCGCCGACCTGATGAGCAATGCCCTTTTCGAGACCCTTGTGCAACTGAAACCGAACAGACCCAAGCAAGCAGACAGCGAAGACAAACACCTGTATAAGAAACGCAATTCAAAAAAACACAACAACACCCTGAACAGCAACAAGGAAGATGAGAGACCTAATTACATTTCTTACTGACCTCTTCTCGTTCGACAAGGAGCATCCGCTGCTTTTCACCCAGTTCAACTTCTGGGCCTTCTTCCTTATTGTCTTTGCCGGATTCTGCCTCATACAGACCCCCTGGTTCTGGACCAAAGTGCTGAAACGCAATGCCGACGACCCTCGCCGGCCCAACCTCAAGCTCACCGTCCGCAACGGCTACCTCTTCTTCGTCAGCCTCTTCTTCTACTTCAAGACCTCGGGGCTTTTCGTCCTTCTGCTTGTCTTTTCCACCCTGCTGGGCTACTTCCTCGGCATCGGGATGGACCGCTGCGCCGACAAAGCCGGGCGCCAATCCGCGGCCGACGGCGCCGTGGCGGCGCAAGGCAACAGCGCTGCCCCGGCGGGCGCCAAACTGCTGATGGTCATTGGCGTGGCCGTCAACCTGCTGGTGCTGTTCTACTTCAAATATGCCTACTTCTTCACCGACATCCACAACAACATCTTCCATACCGACCATCAGGTCGTGAACCATCTGGCCCTCTTTGCCAACCACTTCACCAAGACCCCCACCTTCGACGCCTCCAAGATACTTCTGCCCGTGGGCATATCCTTCTTCACCTTCCAGAATATCAGTTATATAGTCGACGTCTACAAGCACAAGATACGCCACGCCTCCAACATCTTCGACTTCGGATTCTATACCACCTTCTTCCCCCAGCTCGTGGCAGGCCCCATTGTGCGTGCCGACCAGTTCATCCCGCAGCTCTACAAGCCCTACTTCCTCGGCCGCCGCCAGTTCGGCATCGCCGTGTTCTGGATACTCAACGGCCTGATGAAGAAGATAATCCTTAGCGACTACCTGGCCGTCAATTTCGTCGACCGCGTCTTCGAAAACCCGCTGCTCTACACAGGCTTCGAAAACCTCTCGGCGCTGTTCATCTATTCGCTGCAGGTCTATGCCGACTTTTCGGGCTACACCGACATAGCCATCGGAGTGGCAATGCTGATGGGCTTCTACCTGCCGCAGAACTTCAACTCGCCCTACAAGGCCACTAGCCCCGCAGGGTTCTGGAAACGATGGCATATGTCGCTCAGCAACTGGCTGAAGGACTATCTCTACATCCCCCTGGGCGGCAACCGCCGTGCCAGTGCCGCCAGCTACATCATCCTTGGCGGAATGCTCATCGTCGTGGCCCTGATGGCCCAGACGGCGTGGGTCTCGCTGGTCGTCACCACCGTCATAGGTGCCCTGATAGCCGTCTACCTCATCTTCCCGCGCCACCGCAAGGAGTTCAACACCAACGTCAACAATATGGACACGATGCTGCTGGGCGGAATGTGGCACGGCGCCAGTTTCAACTTCATCACCTGGGGCGGCCTCAACGGTATGGGCATCCTCGTCTACAAATGGTGGAAAAAACAGACCTCGCGGGCCCGCGTTGTGGCCACCGAAGCCCTCTTTGCCCTTTTCCTCTTCCTCGATGTCGTCTGGCCGTCGCCGGCATTCAAGGTCGGCGTGGTGTGGACCGGCATAATATGCGCAGGCACCATTCTGCGCTACCTCGTTATCAATCCCTTGTGCGACAGATACAAAGCCCCTGGCGCGAAATCCAAAATCGAAAAAGTCTGGAGCATCTTCCTCACTTTTGTCTTCATCACCTTTACCCGACTCTTTTTCCGCAGCGGCTCCAACCTCGACCCGGCCGAAGCCAACCAGGTGGCCTGGAACACCGCCAAGAATATGGTGACTCGCATCGGCAGCCCGTGGCAGGGCAATGTCGCCGACATCCTGTCCAACTATGCTGGCGTATTCATCGTCTTCCTCATAGGTATGGTCATCCACTGGTTGCCCGAACGCTTCAAACGCCGCTACCGCCTCTCGTTTGCTATGATGCCCCTGTGGCTTATGGCCATCGCTGTCGTGGTATGCGTCCTTCTTGTCTACCAGTTTATCACTGCCGACCTGCAGCCCTTCATTTACTTCCAGTTCTGACAGCGACCCGCTCCGCCATTTCCTATATATATCCTATATATATCTTATATCAAAATATAAGAACGATATAAG
>R22__coassemble_1050_pt1 | contig 15121 bp, 11 predicted proteins | sample R22__metabat2_high_PE_041 | metagenome-assembled genome bin R22 | reverse complement strand
CGATGATACTGCACTTGTTTGTGGAAAAGTAGGTCGCCGCCAATCTTTTTAAAGGGAATCACATTCGTGGTTCCCTTTTTTTTTGTTGGCGAGAACTGCTGGGGTACCTATTTATACTAGCATTATGGTATTACTTCAAATTATAGAAAAAGGCTTGTCCATCGGACAAGCCTTTTTTATTTTTATTAATGATAATCAGCTGCATTTGCTCCATCCGCAGTTGGTGCAGTGCTTGCAACCGCCGCTGTATACGACGGTCTTCTGGCCGCAGTCGGGACATACTTCGTCGGTGGCGGTACCGTCCTTGATGTAGCGGCGCAGGGCGCGGGCCACACCGTTTTTCCAAGTCGTGATGGTGTCCTCGTCGAAGGTCAGCTTCGTGATAAGGTCCACAACGTTTTGGATTGGCATACCGTGGCGCAGGATACCGGAAATCAGCTTGGCGTAGTTCCAATATTCCTTTTTGAAGGTGCGTGACAGTCCTTCGATGGTGACTTTGTATCCGTCGGGGTCGAGGAACTGGAAGTCGTAGCGAGCGTGTTCGTCGCCCTGTTCCTTGACGCGTATTACCCAGCCTTTTTCGACCGTTGCAGGAAGCAGGAAGTTGGAGGCGCGGCCGGTGAATATCTCGTAGGGACGGCCTTCATACATACCGACGACGGCAATCCAATCCTCCTTGTTGTTTTTGAAGCGGACGATTTCGGCATCGAGTTTTTTGGGACGCTTGGGTGCCTTTGTCTCGCCGAATTGCGGATGGCTTTGTTCGTCGTTGCTCACAAGCACGCCGTGGCGGCTTCCGTCGCGATAGATTGTGCAGCCTTTGCAGCCTGATTTCCAGGCGGTCTCATAGATTTCGCGCACTATCTCTTTGCTGGTTTCCTTGGGGATGTTGACGGTGACACTGATCGAGTGGTCGACCCATTTCTGGATAGCACCCTGCATCTTGACCTTGGCAACCCAGTCGATATCGGCGGAAGTAGCCTTGTGGTAAGGTGATTTTTCGATTATCTTGTTGAGGTCGGCATCTTTCATCGCCATAACCTCGTCGGCATCGTACCCGTTGATTTTCAGCCAATCGATAAATTTGGGATGGAAAACGTTGTATTCTTCAAAATAGTCACCGCTCTGGTCCTGAACGATTTTGTGCTTCGATGTGTCTTTGTCGTTGGGGTTGATTTTTTTGCGTCGCTTGTACGACACCAGAAAGACGGGCTCAATGCCCGAAGTGGTTTGTGTGCAGATGCTCACTGTGCCGGTAGGTGCGATGGTGAGCAGAGCGATGTTGCGTCGGCCGTAGGTCAGCATTTCGGTGTAGAGTTGTGGGTCGGCTTCGGCAAGACGCTGGATGAAAGGATTGAGTTTCTCGCGGTTGGCGTCATAGATTGGGAAACAGCCGCGTTCTTTGGCCATCGTCACCGACGACCGATATGCGCTGCAGGCCAGCGTGCTTTGCACTTTGACAGCGAAATCGGTAGCCTCGTCGCTGCCGTAGCGCAGCCCCAAAGCGGCCAGCATATCGCCCTCGGCAGTTATGCCAAAGCCGGTGCGGCGACCTTCTAGGCATTTCATTTTGATGTTGAGCCACAGGTTTTTCTCGACAGATTTGATTTCGTCGCTTTCCGGATCTGCTTCAATCTTGGCGATGATTTTCTCGACTTTCTCTAGTTCGAGGTCGATGAGGTCGTCCATAAGACGCTGTCCCATAGTGACGTGTTTCTTGAACAGGTCAAAGTCGAACTCGGCTTGAGGGGTGAACGGATTTTTGACGTAGCTGAAGAGGTTGATGGCCTGCAGGCGGCAGCTGTCGTAAGGGCAGAGTGGAATTTCGCCGCAGGGATTGGTGCTGACGGTGCGATAGCCGAAGTCGGAATAGCAATCGGGCACCGACTCGCGAATGATTGTGTCCCAGAACAATACGCCAGGTTCGGCGCTTGACCAGGCATTGGCAATGATTTTGTTCCAAAGAGCAGTGGCATCGATTTCCTTTTTTACGATAGGTTTGTCCGAGTCGATGGGGTATTGCTGGACAAAAGGCTTGCCCTCCATAGCACAGCGCATAAATTCGTCGGTAATTTTGACCGAAACATTGGCGCCGGTGATTTTGCCTTGTTCTAGTTTTGCATCGATAAACTTCTCAGCATCAGGATGTTTGATGGAGATAGAAAGCATCAGCGCACCTCGGCGTCCGCCCTGAGCCACCTCGCGGGTGGTGTTCGAGTAGCGTTCCATAAAAGGCACAATGCCAGTCGAAGTCAAAGCACTGTTTTTCACTGGACTGCCGCCGGGACGGATGTGGCTGAGGTCGTGTCCCACGCCTCCGCGGCGTTTCATCAGCTGCACCTGCTCCTGGTCGATTTTCATAATGCCGCCATACGAGTCGCTGTTGCCGCTGTTGCCAATAACAAAACAGTTCGACAGCGAAACGACTTGAAAATCATTGCCGATACCCGACATAGGGCTGCCCTGGGGGATGATGTAGCGGAAATCTTTGAGCAGACCGTATATCTCCTCCTCGCTCAACGGATTAGGGTATTTGCTTTCGATGCGCGCAAATTCCGATGCGATGCGACGGTGCATCATATCGGGGTTGAGTTCGAAAATGACGTTGCCGTCGCGCAGTGCGTATTTGTTCATCCATACGTTGGCTGCCAGTTCGTCACCGTGAAAGTATTCCACCGACGATTTCATAATGTCTTCCGGCAAATACTGTTTGTAGCTGTTTTTTACTGTTTTGCTCATAGTTGCTGTGCTGACTGTGTTTTCTTTCGATGCTTTTTTAATTGATGTATTTTTAGCGGGTTGCAAGGGGTCGATAGAATTGTCGTTGTTGCGTAACGATTTGGCAGACTGTGCTTTGTCTGCTTTTTTGGTATGTGCGTTGCTGTTGCTGGCGACAGGTTCTTCCGGCGCCGAGTCGCCAAAATCCAGAAAAAGATTACTGCCTTTCATACTGAAAAGTTTTTTTGTTACACAAATACAAAATGTTATGCTCTATCGTATCCTTGTCAATCAGAGTGCTAAATTACAGATAAGATTTCTTAAAACTATTACAAGTCTATATATACTTATCAACATAAATTTAAACATCTGACAAAAGTGACTGATATTCAGCGTTTGCCAGATGTTTAAACTTCGTTTTGCGCTTGCGCGCGAATGTCAACTGAAGGGGACGCCCTCGACGATGTTGCTGTAATCGTACAATCCGACCCCCATCAGGCGGGCCACCTGTCGCAAACGCCCGTCGTTGTCGCGTATCAGGCTGAAAATGTAGCTTTTGCTCGTCGTTCCAAGAAGCACTTCGCGAAGGGCGCAGACTTTGTAGACGATTTCGTTGAACATACGGTTGCTGTCGACACCTGTTTTGCATTCAATGACAAACAGTTGGTTGTTTTTTGAATAGACCACGTCAAGCTCGTTGTTGTGCGCCGTACCCTTGTGCGAAATGTGGACGCCGATCGAAATGTCGTCGGGCTTCACACGCTCCTTAATAATATTGTATACATATTCTTCGAACCATCCGCCTGTGATGTAGTCCACTTCGGCCGGCGAGAGTTCGTCGGCGTTTTGCGGCACAAAATGCAAATGCGCCAGCATCGCCTCCAGATGGTCGACGCGCGGCCGGTCGGACAATTCGGTTGTTGTCAAGGCTTTGATTTTCATTGCTCTATGCCTACTGCGATAGTGCAGGCGCAGTTGGGTGATGGCGTCATAGTCGCTGGCGGGTAGGGTCTTGGAAATGAATTTATTGAAAAAGGACTGCGTGTACTCCGAGCTTCTTATCGGAGAACGCGACGGAGAATTGGCATCGTTAGTCAAACCGTTGACAGCCAACAACTCGCCAACCGTCATACGGTGTTTTATGGGAATGATCACATCGTCGTTGTCGTAAATGCTGTCGTCGTATATCGTATTGACTATCACGTTTTCGCGCGTCTTTGTGTAGTAAAAGTCGGCGTTGAAACGTGCAAACGAGCGCTGCACGGCGAGGGTCATATAGCGGCTGCCGCCAGCCAGGTTGACGAGGTAGTGCTGGTTTGGATCAAGGTGACCGATGACGGTGCGGCAAATAAGCTCGTACGACAGTTCGTACGATTTGTGGTTCATTACAATGCTGTATACCAATTCCTTATCCAATCCCATCAGGTTGACGAAAAACGGAATGCGGTCGGCGTCGCCCTTGGCGGAGACAAACATAACCCGGTCGCCATCGTGGCGCATCTCGCGAATGAAAAGATATAGCGGCAGGGGGTCCTCGCGATCTATTATGTTGACAATGGTATTGCTCATTGTATTTCTTTGGGAATTAAGATTTTAAACTGTTTGGTGGATGTCGGAACGCGGTCCTCGCCCCCGACTGTCAACCACAAAACGCAATTTGCCCTCTTTTATTGCGCAACAGAATCCGCACAAGCAAAAAAACGCCACAAACTCGACGGGCACCGACGAAAAACGGACCTGACAAATTGTCAGTTCTTACCAAAGCCTTACCAAAGCCATACCAACTTCTACTGGCGTAAAAGATGGTAAAAACTTGGTAAGAATTTGGGTAGAATTTGATAAGAAGATGGTCTTGGTTTTGTGGAGGTTACGAAAGGGCAATTTTTGGCCTTTTTTGGTGTTTTTGAAACTTTTTTTCGAAGGCGAAAAACTGCCATTTTGTCAGTTTTTTTTCTTTTGCGCTTCCGCAATAAAGCGGAGCCGCGCGCGTTAATAAAATATGGATGACCTGAAATACAACGGCAAGGCCGTCGGCCTTTTTACGCTATGCAACGATGCCGGAATCGAGGTGAAAATCACCAATTTCGGCGCCCGAATCATCTCGTTTGTTGTGCCCGACCGCGACGGCAACCGATGCGACGTGGTGCAAGGATTTGATGATGTGGCGGACTATTTTCCTGAAAATCATCTATCTGACTTTGGCGCCGTGATTGGCCGCTATGCCAACCGCCTGGCTGGAGGGCGCATCACGGTCGACGGCGTCGAATATTGGCTGCCGCAAAACAATGGGCCCAATTGTCTTCACGGCGGGCCCAATGGCTGGCAATACGCTGTGTATGATGTGGTTGATGCGTCACGGAGCCGTCTGGAACTGTCGCTGCTCAGTCCTGACGGCGACAACGGTTTTCCTGGAAATGTGAGCGTTATGGTTGTGTATACGCTTGATAATGAGAACTGTTTGCGCATCGACTATCGCGCGACGACCGACCGGGCGACGGTGCTCAATATGACCAACCACACCTACTGGAACCTTAACGGCGACCAGGGCAGCTCGGCGCTGAACCATCTGCTTCGGCTCGATGCTGACCGTTACCTGCCTGTTGATGAAACTCTTATCCCGATGGGAGGCTATGAGCCTGTTACGAATACGCCGATGGATTTTCGCGAGATGAAGCCGATTGGGCGTGACATTGAGGCCGACTCTGAGCAGCTGCGCATCGGCAGCGGTTACGACCATTGCTGGGTGCTGAGCGTGCCGCGTGATTTGCTGCGTCCGGCAGCGTGCCTCAGCAGCCCGACCAGTGGCATAGTTCTCGAAGTGTTCACGGATGCACCTGGCGTTCAGCTTTATACGGGAAATTTCCTCGACGGTGTTGTCGGCAAGGGCGGTGTCGGTTATCCGCGCCGCAGCGCCGTGTGCCTTGAAACTCAGCAGTATCCCGATTCGCCTAACCATAGTTGGCTCGAATCGACTGGCCGCTTGGAACCCGGCAAACCATTCCACAGTACAACAATCTTTAAACTATATTCCAAATGATTGATACAGAATTATTGAGAGCCAAATTTCAACAACGTTTCGGCCGCGAGGGGGGCGCATTTGCTGCCCCGGGCCGCATCAACCTCATTGGCGAGCATACCGACTACAACGGCGGTTTTGTCTTTCCTGGCGCTGTGGAACAGTCGATTACGGCTGTGGTTAGCCCCAACGACAGCGACAAGGTCAATGTCTTTGCCGTTGACCTTGGCCAGGAATGCTCGTTCCGCATCGACGACCCGCAGGGGCCGGAGTCGGTCCATTTCCGTTATGTCTATGGTGTTGTGCGCGAGATGATTGCCACTGGTGTTGAAGTTTGTGGCTTCGATGCCGTCTATGGTGGCGACATCCCGTTGGGTGCCGGTATGAGTTCGTCGGCAGCGTTGGAATGCTGCTTTGCATACGCTTTGAACGACACCTTTGGCGGTGGCCGTTTGGACCGAATGACGTTGGCTCGAATCGGGCAAGCCACTGAACACAAGTATGTTGGCGTGATGTGTGGCATTATGGACCAGTTTGCCTCGATGCACGGCCGGCAGGGCTCGCTGATGCGGCTGGACTGCCGTAGTGGTGAATATGAATATTATCCTTGGAATCCAGAAGGTTACAAGCTTGTTCTGGTCAATAGCCGCGTGAAGCACGAGCTGGTCGGTTCGCCCTACAACGACCGTCGCCGCAGTTGCGAGCGTGTTGCCCAGTTGGTTGGCGTCGAGACACTTAGGGACTGCAGCTGGCAGCAGCTGGAGTCGGTAAAAAGCAGTTTGAGCGACGAGGACTATCGCCGCGCACGCTATGTGCTTGGCGAGAAGGACCGCGTGCTGGCAGTGTGCGATGCGCTGCAAAAAGGTGACTATGAGACGGTAGGGCTGCAGATGTATCTGACCCACAAAGGTTTGGCCGAGGATTATGAGGTCAGCTGCGAGGAGATTGACTTCCTTGTCGGCGAGGCGCGCCGCCTTGGTGTCACCGGCAGCCGCATAATGGGCGGCGGCTTTGGTGGCTGCACTATCAACTTGGTGAAAGAGAGTCTGTTTGATGGTTTTGTTAATTCTGTGCGTCAAAGTTTTAGGTCCCGTTTCGGCATTGATTGTCAAATCATTTCGGTCGTGATTGGCGACGGAGCAAGAAAACTATAAAATTTTGCACTCGCTGTAAAAATTGAGCCGTTTTTGCTACATATATTTGCAAAAGAACCAAAATTTTTGCTTTATGAAGAACCGTTTCGTTTTGTTATTGGCATTGTTTGCATTGGTGTCGTCGGCTTTCGCCAACGGCGACCCGGTGGCCTTCCGTTCGGCGCTGACGTTGTCGCGCACACCGGTGGCGGTACACGTGCCTCAAGTTCAACTGCTTGACGAACAATGCCGTTTCGTGCTCGGCGACGGCTATACCGATGTCGAGGTGCGTTATCTGTTGTTCAACAAGTCGGACAGCAGCTTCCACCGCCTGCCGTACGGTTTCCCCATCGACTGGTACGGCGAGGGCGAGCAGCGTTGGGAAAGCTATAATTTTATCAGCGAGAGTATTATCGAACGTGGATGGCGCGACAGTTACGTGCGCGATGTGATGTTCAGCCTCAATGGGCAGAGCCTGCAATGGCGCAAGTCGGCCGACACGGTGCTGCAGGCGTCGGAACCGTATGTCGACAGGACATTTTATGAGATACTTGACGATGTTGACGAAGACGATCCTCTGCTTGTCTGCGACAGCGCGGAGTGGTACTACTCGGCCAAACGTACACGCCAGCTGGTGGCAAAGTACGGCGAACGTATTCTGTTCCACACCCCTGCCTTGTGCCGCCGCTGGTACTATGTCGAACTCGATTTGCCGGCAGGCAAGGTGACTGAGCTCGTGGTTCGCTATCGGGTTGAGAACAACGTGGAGGCTTCGCTGTATGAATCCAATATGGTGTTTCAGCGCGGTTTACGGCAAGTCAACACTTTTCAGTACGATTTTTCGCCGGCTGCCTATTGGGGCAACGGAAAAGTCGACAGGTTCAATGTGGTTATCGACACCAGCAATATCGCTAAGGTTTCGCAATACGGTCTATTTAACATAGAAGGCCTTGATGTCCATCGTGTTGCAGGTGGCTATGGGTTTAGGACGAATGGATTCGATTTGGCAAAAGCCAAGCCGCTAAAGGTTGGATATTACAGCGTATGCCGGCACGAGGACTTGGCCGAACTGCTGAATCGCCGCGTCAGTCCTGACAGATACGTCGTCGCCTTGTCGGGTGGCGTCAAGAACTATCCTGTCGGTAACGTGAGTGATTTTGACTTGTCTACCACGACTGTCGTAAAGCCCGACGAGCACGGATTTTACACCATTACAATCCGATTTAAGGACTCGACATTCGTGACCGGCTTGATGCTGTACAACGGCTATACGAAGGATGCGACCTCGTGGCGCAACAACAGCCGCATTGACAGTATTTCCTGTACGGTTGGCGTGTATGTTATGTATGGTGAATATTATGCAGATAACGGTGTGGGCAACAAAGAACCGGCCGATTACGGGTGGCAGGGACTGACCGATGCGGCCCTGCATATTCCCATTTCTGAACGCGATTTGAACTATGATTTTCCGTGGGAGTCTTACTACGAAAAGCCTCTTTTCAAGGAGATTACCATCAGGGTCAAAAGTCGGGTCAAAGGCAGGAAATACGACGACCTGTGCGTGTCGGAGATTATTGTCTTGCAGTGATTTGTAATATTTGTTGCCTCCCTTGGCAATAAAAGTGCCTTGTGCGACGTTATTTATCGTTATGTCGGTTATGTGCCGTTGTAGCGCGTGGCCGAACTATGTTTGCAAACGATGAAAAAAGAGGAAGACAACTATATCATAATCAAGGGCGCACGCGTCAATAATCTTAAGAATATCGACGTCCGCATACCGCGCAACAAGCTGGTGGTCATCACCGGACTGAGCGGCAGCGGCAAGTCGTCGCTGGCGTTCGACACGCTCTATGCCGAAGGGCAGCGCCGCTATGTGGAAAGCCTGAGCAGCTATGCGCGCCAGTTTATGGGCCGAATGAGCAAGCCCGATGTGGACTATATTCTCGGCGTGGCGCCGGCAATCGCTATCGAACAGAAAGTCAACACGTCCAATCCGCGTTCAACCGTCGGCACGTCGACCGAAATCTATGAATATCTCAAGCTTCTTTTTGCCCGCATCGGGCGCACTTTTTCGCCAATTTCCGGCGTCGAGGTGAAGCGCCACAGCGTTAGCGACGTGGTCGATTTTGTCTACTCGTTGCCTGAAGGACAGAAGATTATGCTGCTGGCTCCGCTCGAAGTCACCAAAGAGCGTCCGCTGAAGGCGCAGCTCGAAATCCTTCATCAGGAGGGTTTTATGCGCGTGCTTATTGCCGGCACGGTGCTTCGCATCGAGGACTTCATTCCTGTATGCAACGACAAGGAAAACTATGCCGACCCGATGCTGCTGGTCGACCGTATCGCCATACGCCACGGCGACGACGACCAGCTGGCGCGCATTTCGGAGTCGGTGCAGACGGCCTTTTTCGAGGGGCGTGGCAGCTGCCGCATCCAGACGGTGGAGGACGACCCTGCGGCGTCGACAATGCACAGCTTCTCGAATCGCTTCGAGGCCGACGGCATTACTTTCGAAAAGCCCAACCCCAACTTCTTCAGTTTCAATAATCCGTACGGCGCCTGTCCTCGCTGCCAGGGCTACGGCAACGTCATCGGCATCGACGAGGATATTGTCGTTCCGAACAAGCAACTGTCAGTGTATGAGGATGCTGTGGTCTGCTGGAAGGGCGAGAAGATGTCGGAATGGAAGCAGCATTTTGTCCGCCTTTCGCCCAAACTGGATTTCCCGATCCACAAGCCTTATTGTGACCTCACCGACAAAGAGCGTCGCATTCTGTGGAAAGGCGAGGGGAGTTGGGAAGGTATTGATGGCTTCTTCAAATGGGTTGAATCTCAGAGTTATAAGATACAGTATCGTGTTATGCTGGCCCGCTATCGCGGCAAGACGACCTGCCCCGACTGCCACGGGTCGCGCCTGCGTCCCGATGCGCAGTATGTCAAAGTTTGCGGCAAGTCCATCACCGAGCTGACCGATATGCCGGTCAAGGAATTGGCTGAATTCCTGCGTACGATGGACTTGACCGACTATGAGCGCAAGCTGACCGAGCGCATCACCAAAGAGCTGCACAACCGTGTGGGTTACCTGTTGGAAGTGGGCCTTGGATATTTGACTCTCAGCCGTTTGTCCAACACTTTGAGTGGCGGCGAAAGCCAGCGCATCAATCTTGCCACTTCGCTCGGAAGTTCGCTTGTCGGCTCGATGTATATCCTTGACGAACCGTCGATTGGCCTGCATTCGCGCGACACCGACCAGCTCATAGCTGTGCTGAAAAGCCTGCGCGACCTCGGCAACACGGTCATCGTCGTCGAGCACGACGAGGAGATTATGCGTGCCGCCGACTGCATCATCGACATCGGCCCCGGCGCCGGACGCCTTGGCGGCGAGGTGGTTATGGAGCTCATCAACGACGGACACGGCATCGACAACAACTGCATCCGCAATTCGAAATTCAAGATAGAAAATTCATATACAGCTCAATATCTGTTGGGGCAGCGCACAATAGAAATCCCCAAGACGCGTCGTCCGTGGCGCGACAAAATAGAACTGAAGGGCGCCTATTGCAACAATTTGAAGAATGTCGATGTCGATTTTCCGCTCGGAGTCCTCACCGTTGTGACTGGTGTGTCGGGTTCGGGCAAGACCAGCCTGGTCAAGCACGTGCTCTATGACATTCTCTTTAAGCGCTTTGACGGCAATACCGAATATGTAGGCAAGTGCCGTGCCGTGGCTGGCGACATCAACCGCATAAGCGGCGTCGAGCTGGTGGACCAGAACCCCATAGGCCGCTCAACGCGCAGCAATCCAGCTACATATATGAAGGCATACGACGAGATTCGCCAATTGTATGCTATGCAGCCGCTGGCCAAGACGCGCGGCTACAAGGCGGGCTATTTCTCGTTCAACGTCGAAGGCGGCCGCTGCGAGACCTGCCAAGGTGAAGGCTATGTCTCTATAGGTATGCAGTTTATGGCCGATGTGCACCTGGTTTGCGAAGAGTGCCACGGCACGCGCTTCCAGGCCGAAACGCTCGAAGTGCTCTATCGCGGCAAAAACATCAGCGAGGTGCTTGATATGACTGTCGACCAGGCTGTTGACTTCTTCTCAGCCGACGAGGCCGAACAGCCCTACAAACTGGAATGTCAGCAGATTGTCAACCGTTTGCAGCCGCTTCAGGATGTCGGACTTGGCTATCTCAAGCTTGGACAGAGTTCCAGCTCGCTCAGCGGTGGCGAGGCGCAGCGCATCAAACTGGCTTCGTTCCTTATTCGCGGCACCAACGAGCGTCCGCTGCTTTTCATTTTCGACGAGCCCTCGACGGGTCTGCATTTCCACGACATACAAAAATTGCTCCAGTCGTTCAATACGCTGGTTTCTAACGGCCACAGCATCGTTGTCATCGAGCATCATCCCGACATCATCAAGCAGGCCGACTGGATCATCGATATGGGCCCCGAGGGTGGCAAGGAGGGCGGCAATGTCGTCTTCGCCGGTACGCCGGAACAACTGCTTGAATGCAAGGATTCGTATACCGCCAAATATCTGAAACCCAAGTTCGAAGCGGCGAAAATGGAAACGAGGACAAAAACGAAAAGCGAAGCCGAAACATCGAAAACGAAAAAGAAAACCAAATAATCCCAGAATATGAACGAAATCAAGAAAATACGTACTGCCGCCAATATCGGTCTCTATGGTTCGCTGCTGCTGTGCATCGCTACCGTGGCCGAACATTATCTATCCAAATATGTGTGGGTCAGGGAAATAACAACCAATGACTATACACGGCGCCTGTTCCTTATGGTCGGTCTCGTACTCGCCGTGGGCGAAATCGCGATGGCTCTTTTCGCGATGCGCAAGCAAACGCCTCGGCTGCGCCAGATGGACAGCGCCGATGAAAAACTGAATGCTTACCGCCGCCTTGTCGGCACAATCTATTATTCCTCGCTTTTCGTCGTGCTCATTGTGTCGGCCATCATCGTCATAACGCACGAGAACACAATGATAATGCTGCTGTTGCTGCTATTCGTCACGCTCGTTCTCAACTACCCCAATATGTACAAGATGAAAGCCGATATGGGGCTGCTCGACGACGAGATGGCCGCCCTGTTCGGCAACGACTATATCCGCGACAAAAGGGAAGAGAGTTCAACTGAAAACACAAACGCCAAGCAATGAACCAGAACGACACTATCTGCGCTATCAGCACGCCTGCCGGCGTAGGCGGCATCGCCGTCGTCCGTTTGTCGGGCGGCGACTCCAAGTCGCTGGCCGAAAGCGTGTTGAGGTCTGTTTCGGACAAAGCGGTAAGCCTGCAGGACCACAAGGCGCATTTCGCCCGTCTCTATGATGGCGATGCGCTGCTCGACGAGGTCGTGGCCCTCTGGTTCGCCGCGCCGCATTCGTATACTGGCGAGGATGTGGTGGAGCTTTCCTGCCACGGGTCGCTGTATGTGCAAAGGCGTGTCCTGCAAATATTTATCGATAAAGGCGCTCGCCTTGCCGAACCCGGCGAGTTCACCCAGCGTGCTTTCATCAACGGCCGCCTCGACCTGTCGCAGGCCGAGGCCGTCGCCGACCTCATCGACTCGCGTTCGCAGATGTCGCACGCGCTGGCAGTCAGCCAGATGCGAGGAGGCTATGCTCGTGAACTTGAGTCCCTGAGGCAGGAACTTATCGATTTTGCCGCCCTGCTCGAACTGGAGCTGGATTTCAGCGACGAAGACCTCGAATTTGCCAACCGTGACCGCCTGAAAGACACCGTTGCGGCGCTTTCCGACAAGGTCGGACGCCTGGTCGGCTCGTTCCAGATGGGCAACGCGCTGAAAGAAGGCATCCCCGTGGCCATCGTTGGCCATCCCAACGCGGGCAAGTCGTCGCTGCTCAACGCCCTGCTGGCCGACGATCGCGCCATCGTCAGCGACATCCCCGGCACCACGCGCGACACCATCGAGGAGACGATGACCATCGACGGCATCACCTTTCGTTTCATCGACACCGCTGGCCTTCGCCAAAGCGACGACCCCGTCGAAAGTCTGGGTTTCGAACGCGCCATCAAGTCAGCTCAACACGCTCGTATAGTACTGTATGTCCGCGATATAACGGTTCCGTTCGACCAGTATGCAATGGACGATATTGTATATATTACAGACCGTTGTGATATGAAGGATAAGCACCTATTTTTCGTTCACAACAAGTGCGATAGGGAACACGCCTCCAATCCGCCGGGACATATCGTGTCGGCCAAGCAGGGGACAGGTATCGAGGAACTTAAAAGGAGTATTGCGACAGTCTCGAAGAATGATGCCAACAAGAACGACGGCGTCCTGTTGACCAACGCGCGACACTACGAGGCGATGAAGAAAGTCCTGTCGGCGCTCGGCGAGGTGCGCAAAGGGCTTGATGCCGGCCTCACGCCCGACCTCGTGACCATCGACTTGCGCGACGCCCTCTACCATCTGGGCACCATCACTGGCAAGGTGGCTTCCGACGAAGTGCTATCGTCGGTCTTCAGCCGCTTCTGCATCGGAAAATAATAAATAAAAAAAACAGATATGAATAAAATTCTAAAAACCACAGTTTTATCGCTCGCTTGCATAGCGATGCTTACGCTTGCATCCTGCAAGGAAAAGCCGGTAGTCGCGCCCGAAGAGATGACGACGGACTTCGTCACCATCACCGATGTGGTGCCCGACGCCATTCTCGAAATCCGCTACTACGGCACCTACAACTTCGTCGGCACCCGCATCGACGGCTACCTGCAACCCACGGCACTGCTTTCGCGCCGCGCTGCCGACAGCCTCCGTGCCGTCAGTGACGACGTCAAGGCCCAGGGCTATCGCCTGAAAATCTACGATGCCTACCGCCCGCAAATGGCTGTGGACCACTTCGTCCGCTGGGCTGCCGACCTTGGCGACACTGCAATGCGCCGCTATTTCTACCCCAATGTCGACAAGAGCCGACTGTTTGAACTTGAATACATTATGGAGAAGAGCGGCCACACGCGCGGCTCGACGGTCGACCTGACCCTCTTCGATATGAACACCGAGAAGGAGCTCGATATGGGCGGCACCTTCGACTGGTTCGGCAGCGAAAGCCACCCCGACTGTGGCGGCAATCCCGAGACAGGCGAATATCGTGAAAACGACACCATTACGGCCCAGCAGTTCCAGAACCGTATGATTCTGCGCAACGCTATGCTGCGCCACGGCTTCAAGCCCCTCGACAGCGAGTGGTGGCACTTCACCCTGCGCGACGAACCCTATCCCGACACCTATTTCACTTTCCCGGTGAAGCAACTGTAATTTATTGCATTGCAGAGATATGAAGCGGCCGGCGTTCGTCACGCCGGCCACTTTTTTTTGCCGCCGTGTTGTGATTCGGTTTCTCGATGCGCCTAATTGGGAAACGGGCAGAACAAGGCAGTCCTGCCGACTAAGAACAAGTGTAATATGACACAAAACGAACAATTATTCAAAGAGTTGATACACAGGCATCGCGACCTTATCTGGAGCGTGTGCAGCAGCTACCGCTTCAGCGCGGCGTGGGAGACCGAAGATCTCTTCCACGAGGTGCTCTGCACGCTCTGGCGCGACTTTGGCAGCTTCGACGGACGCAGTTCGGAGCGTACCTGGGTGTGGCGTGTGGCCAACAACACCGTCGTGTCGCTCAAGCGTCGCTATGCCAACCAGCCGGCACCTGCGCCGCCACCGGTGGCCGAACCAGCAATGCAACCCGACGACAGCCCGGTACTGCTGCAGCTGGTCGATTCGCTTGGCGAGCCTGACAGTCAGATAGTTCGTGCCTCGATGTATGGCTTTGGATATGCCGAAATTGCCCGGATGACGGGTCTTACGGTCGCTGCCGTATCGATGCGGCTCACGAGGGCAAGGCGTAAAATCAAAAAAATCTATGAAAAAACAATAACAATATGAAAAACAAGAATTTTGACAACGAAATAAAGAAATGTAGCGAGATGCTGCGCAGCTGTCGTTGTCCGATGGACGATAGCACTTTGGACAAGGAAATACGCCGTGCCATATGGGATGATAGTCGGCAATATATTGTTGAAAGCAAGCCTGTTGCTGTCCATCGTCGCCGTTGGTATATACCGGCCTCTGTAGCTGCTTGCCTTGCCGCAGTATTGGTGCCTGCCAAACTGCACAGTTCTCAGAGCGACGCAATCCGGACGGTGAAGTTCGACGGGCAGCGCGTGGTTTTTGCCTGCAACGATGGCTGCACGCTCGAAAACACACTTGGCTC
>R22__coassemble_1049_pt1 | contig 15132 bp, 12 predicted proteins | sample R22__metabat2_high_PE_041 | metagenome-assembled genome bin R22 | reverse complement strand
ATACACCAATGAAACAACTGATAAAAATAATACTCGTCATCATCAATGCCATCCTGGCGGCGCTGCTGTTGGCTTCAACGCTAGCCGGCAACGTTGCGCCTTCTAAATTCATAGGCTTTTCATTGCTCGGATATGGCTATCTTTACTTCCTGATTGCCAATATCGTATTCCTAATTCTATGGCTCCTTTTCAGCAGCAAGTGGTTCCTTCTCCCGCTTGCTGTCATCGCTGTCCGATATATGTTTTTGCCTCTTTATTTCCAGGTCGGAGGCAGCGACACCTTAGACGGAGAACAAAAGGACGACAACACGATAAAGGTGCTGACTTTCAACACCCACCATTTCCACGGCGTGGAACTGAAAAGCGAACTTGGTGATACCAATATGGCACTTTTCCTCAAGATTGTCGACGAAGAGCAACCCGACGTTATGTCTATGCAAGAATACATCGGCAAAGGTGACACGATGCACCTGACCGAGCAGCTGCGTCGGCGAGGATATGAGTATATGGCATCGGGCTACGAAAGCGGCTCGATGACAGGCGAAGTGATCTTTTCGCGGCTGCCAATAGTACGCACCGTGCGCATCGAAGGCCCTTCCATCCTGTATACCAACCTATTGTGGGGCAGCGACACCTTGCGGCTCTATTGTCTGCACCTTAACTCCTACGGACTCGACGAGAGCGACCATCAGCAGATACACAACATCTCGCACGGCAACGTCGACAGCCTGACAGGACGCAGCACACTGAAAAAATTCTGCCAGACGATAAAAGAACACGAAAAAGAATGGGAACTCCTGCAACCCTATTTCGAAAACCGGCAAAAACTGTCGATTGTTGCCGGAGACCTTAACGACCCACCTGCCTCGTATTTCTACCAAAAAAGCCGCAGCTACCTGAAAGACAGCTACTGTGAAGCCGGACAAGGCTTCAGCACCACCTATCACGGCACATTCACCAGAAGACGCAGCACCACCTTCCCTGCCTTCCGAATCGATATGATACTTCACACACCAGACTTGGAAGCGCTGACCTACAAACGCATAAAATCAGAAATATCAGACCATTATCCTGTCATAGTCACTTTAAAAAAAAATTAGAGAATCCACACAATGCGCACACAAGAACGATACGACAGGCTGATAGCCTATTTCGAGAAAGAACGCCCGACGGCAGCAAGCGAACTCAACTACGAAAACACCTTCCAGTTGCTGGTGGCGGTAATCCTTTCAGCACAATGCACCGACAAACGAGTCAATATGGTCACCCCACCATTGTTCAACGCCTTCCCCGACGCGGCAGCAATGGCGGCGGCATCGGTCGAAGAAATCTACAGCTACATACATTCAGTATCCTATCCCAACAACAAGTCGCGCCATCTTAAGGCAATGGCCGAAAAACTCCTTTCCGACTTCAACGGCATCGTGCCCGACGACGTGGACAAACTACAGACCCTGCCAGGCGTGGGTCGGAAAACAGCCAACGTCATTGCCGCAGTCGTCTTCAACCAGTCGGTGATGCCGGTAGACACACACGTCTTTCGCGTCTCGAACCGCATAGGCCTCACCACCAACTCCAAGACCCCTCTTCAGACCGAACTGACACTCGAAAAGCACATCCCCGCCGAGAAGATACCCATAGCACACCACTGGCTGATCCTGCACGGACGATACGTATGTACCGCCCGCAATCCGAAATGCACAGAATGCGGCATCAGCGACATCTGCCGCCATTACCAAAAGCAAAAAAAAGAATAACCTATGACCTTTACTGCACCTCTGTTTCTCATTGGACTTGTGGCCATTGCGATTCCCATCGCCGTGCATCTGTTCAATTTCCGACGTTACAAAAAGGTATATTTCAGCAACGTCGAAAAACTCGAACAGATCCAGACAGAGACACGACGCCAATCGACGCTGCGCCAGCTTCTTATACTACTTTGCCGAATACTGGCAATCACCTTTCTGGTGCTCGCCTTCGCACAACCCACCATCTTCGACAAGACAAACACCTTAAAACCAGGCGCAAACGACGTCAGCATTTATATTGACAACTCCTTCAGTATGGAGAACAGCAACGGCAGCACCACGCTACTCGAACTGGCAAAAACCAAAGCCCGCGAAATCATTGCCGCCTACGGCCAAACCGACCGCTTCCATCTGATAACCAACGACCTCGAAGGACGCCATTTCCATTGGGTCACTAAGGACGAGATTATGCTTCTGATCGACGACCTGCAAACCAGCAGTGCCTCCCCCACCCTCTCGGCCATCGCACGACACCAATTCGACTTTCTACGCTCAGGCCAAAACACCAACAAGCAAGCCTACATCCTGTCCGACTTCCAGTCCTCCGTCTCCGACTTTGAACTCTTCCCTACCGACAGCACCATATCCGCCACCCTAATCCCCTTAGAATCAACATCGCAGAATAACATCTACATCGACTCGCTGGCTTTCAATGCTCCAGTGTTCTACAAAGGGTTCAGCGTTACCACCGAACTGTGGCTTCGCAACGACGGCGACGAAGACCTCACCAAAATCCCTGTCAGTCTCTACACTAACAACCGCCAACGAGCCATAACAACGGTCGACATCCCGGCCCATAGCAGCGCAACGGCCACGATGCATTTCACGGCAGACGATGGCGGCATCATCGACGGATATGTCGAAACGACAGACTATCCAATAACCTTCGACGACAGATATTACTTCACGCTGAACATTCGCGACCGGATAAAAATGCTGACCGTCGAAGGCAACGAACAAAACAAATACATTGCTCGACTTTTCAACGACGATTCCTCCGTCGCCTACCGCACAGCCCTCATCAGGCAAATGAACTACAGCGACTTGGAAAACAACGATATAATCATACTCGACGAACTGCCGTCATTGTCGACAGGTATGGTCCATTCCCTGCACTCTTTTGTCGACGACGGAGGTACGCTGGTCATCATTCCCGCCAACGAAATCGACGAAAACAGCTACAACGAAGCACTGCGAACTTTCTCAGCCCCACAGTTTTCGGGCATCAACAAGGCAAGGCTGACCGCCGCCACTATCGACTTCAACAACAGTCTGTACCTCAACGTATTCAACTCCAAAAACAACACCAGCGATCTGGAAATGCCTTCAGTGTCGTCCTACCACAGGCTTTCAGCCTCAGCCAACACCTTGCGCGAGAGCATAATAACGCTAGCCAACGGCGACGATTACCTCAGTGTCACACCCTGCGGAAGCGGACGCATCTACCTCTTTGCCGCCCCGCTTCGCGACGCCAACACCGACTTCGTCAAACAAGCGCTGTTCGTTCCAACGCTCTACAATATGGCACTTTACAGCATTCGGCCGACACCGCCATCATCGACACTCGGCAGCACCCTGCCCATCCCTCTGACCGAAAACTACGCCATCGGTGAAGGGTCGACCAGGCTCGTCTCGCCACAACTCCAATTCGAGGAAATACCCGACATACGGCGCAACGGCAACACCAGCACCCTCATACCTCACGGCACCCTGCGCAACGCCGGCAACTACCACCTGACGCAAGACGGCCAGAGCAAAGAAGGACTGTCCTTCAACTACTCGCGACGCGAATCGCAAATGGACTTCCTCGGACGCGACGCACTGACCAAGGCACTAAAAGACTACAACTTAAGCAAGTACGCCATAGTCCGCAATATCGACAAGCCCCTCGACAACTACCTGAAAGAGCAGATGCAAGGACGCCGCCTGTGGCACTGGTGCATCATTCTGGCCCTCCTGATGCTGGCTCTCGAAGTGGCACTTCTGCGCATCCCACAACACTGAAACATAGCCATTTCTGTCAGCAGCAAAACACTTCTGCACAAAAAAATTAAAAAAACACTTGCTCATATATAAAAAATGCGTACCTTTGCAAGGTGAAATAGTACGCATATTTCATTATAACGTATTCTATAACAAGTAATTAAATATTAATCCACAAAACAAAAGGAGTTTACACAATGACAAAAGTTAAATCGCTGGCCGACCTCAAGGCTATGAGAGAAAAGCTTCAGTCGAATCTGGATGTCCGCGAAAAAGCCGAGCATCCCGAGTCGCTTGTGCAAATCAAAGTCGCTATGGCCACCTGCGGTATTGCAGCTGGTGCCAAGCAAGTAATGGAACATATGATGCAGAAGGCTGACGAGCTGGGCATCCCCGCTGTGTTCACCCAGACGGGATGTATGGGCTACTGCCACGCCGAGCCCACCCTCGAGGTGCGCGTGCCGGGCAAGGACCCCATCGTCTTCGGCCACGTCGACAACAACCGTGCCGATGAAATCCTGACCAAATACGTCCAGAACGGCGAACTGGTCGAGGGCATCATCCCCGTCAATTACGAAACAATCGATAAATAAATTGTTGAAACGTTGAATGCTGATATCCGTCAGGAATGCTGAAACGATAACTCTGCATCAATATCAACATCTCAACAAAAAAAGAGAATTATGGCAAAATACAAAATGCATATCCTAATCTGCGGCGGTACCGGATGCAAAAGCTCCAACAGCCTCCAGATTATCGAAAACTTCAAGAATATCCTTGCCGAAAAAGGCCTCACCGACGACGTACAGGTCATCAAGACCGGCTGCTTCGGATTCTGCGAGCGCGGCCCCATCGTCAAGATTATGCCCGACAACACCTTCTACACACAGGTGAAACCCGAGGATGCTGAGCGCATCGTCAACGAGCACATCATCAAAGGCCGTAAGGTGCCCGACCTGCTCTACACCAACCCCGAAAACAAAGAGCACGTCAGCGACTCGAAGCATATGGACTTCTACCGCAAGCAGATCCGTATCGCCCTGCGCAACTGCGGTTTCGTTGATCCCGAGAACATCGAAGAGAGCATCTCGCGCGGCGGTTACGAAGGTCTGGCCAAGTGCCTCACCGAGATGACCCCCGAGCAGGTCATCGCCGAAATGAAGGCCTCCGGCCTCCGCGGCCGTGGCGGCGCCGGCTTCCCCACCGGTCTGAAGTGGGAACTCTGCGCCAAGAACAAAGCCGACCAGAAGTACGTCATCTGCAACGCCGACGAGGGTGACCCCGGTGCCTTTATGGACCGTTCCATCCTTGAGGGCGACCCCAACAGCATCGTCGAGGCTATGGCCATCTGCGGCTACGCCATCGGTGCCAGCAAGGGTCTGGTCTACATCCGCGCCGAATATCCCCTCGCCATCGAGCGTCTGAAAATCGCCATCACCCAAGCCCGCGAATACGGCCTCCTCGGCGACGACATCCTCGGAACCGGCTTCAACTTCGACATCGAGCTCCGCTACGGTGCCGGTGCTTTCGTCTGCGGTGAAGAGACTGCTCTGATCCACTCGATGGAAGGCCAGCGCGGCGAGCCCACGCTGAAACCCCCGTTCCCCGCTGTCAGCGGCTATATGGGCAAGCCCTCGAACGTCAACAACGTCGAGACCTTTGCCAATGTTCCTATCATCATCACCAAAGGCGCTGCCTGGTTCAGCAGCATCGGAACCGAGAAATCGAAGGGTACCAAGGTGTTCGCTCTGGCAGGCCAGATCAACAACGTGGGTCTTATCGAAGTCCCGATGGGCATCACCCTGCGTGAGATTATCTACGAAATCGGCGGTGGCATCAAGAACGGACGCCAGTTCAAGGCCGTCCAGACCGGCGGTCCTTCCGGCGGCTGCCTCACCGCTAAGCACCTCGACACCGCTATCGACTACGACAGCCTCGTGGCTGCCGGCTCGATGATGGGCTCGGGCGGTATGGTCGTTATGGACGAGACCAGCTGTATGCCCGCCATCGCCAAGTTCTACCTCGAATTCACCTGCGAGGAGAGCTGCGGCAAGTGCTCGCCCTGCCGTATCGGCAACAAGCGTCTGTGCGAAATCCTCGAGAAGATCACCGACGGTCGCGGTACGATGGAAGACCTTACCGAACTCCGCAACCTGGCCGCCGTTATCAAGGATACCGCTCTTTGCGGCCTTGGCCAGACCTCGCCGAACCCCGTTCTGTCGACCCTCGACAACTTCTGGGACGAGTACGTGGAGCACGTCGTCGACAAGAAGTGCCGTGCAGGTGTCTGCAAGAAACTTATGAGCTACGTCATCGACCGCGAGAAGTGCATCGGCTGCGGCAAGTGCGCCAAGGGATGCCCCGTCGAGGCTATCAGCCGCACGGACTACACCGCTCCCGGCCACAAACTGGCTTCGATGGTCATCGACAGCACCAAGTGCATCAAGTGCGGTGCTTGCATCAACAACTGTAAATTCGGTGCCATCTCTATTCATTAATTATTAGAGTGAACAGTGAAAAAGTGAATAGTGACACAAACGCATTCTCAATCACAATTCACAAATCACAATTCACAAATCACAAATAAAGAAGAAACAATGATTAATCTCACAATAGATAACAAAGCGATTCAAGTTCCCGAAGGCACCACCATCCTCAAGGCTGCCCGTATGAACGGTATCGATATTCCGACCCTCTGCCACTTCGAGCTGGACGGAATGAATTTTGAAAACAAACCCGGCGGATGCCGCGTCTGCGTGGTCGAAGTCAAAGGCCGCCGCAACCTGGCCCCCGCTTGCGCCACCGACGTTATGGAAGGTATGGAAGTACTGACCCACAGCGCACGCGTCATCAACGCCCGCAAGACCGTCGTCGAGCTGATCCTCAGCGACCACCCGAACGACTGCCTCCAGTGCGAGAAGAACGGCGACTGCGAACTGCAGAGCCTCACCAAACGCCTCGGCATCAAGGAAATCCCCTTCAAGGGCGAAACCTCGACCTACCGCAAGGACTCGACCCTCAGCGTCTATCGCGATATGGACAAGTGCGTTATGTGCCGCCGTTGCGAGACGATGTGCAACAAGTTTATGACCGCCGGTGCCCTGAGCGGTGTCAACCGTGGCTTCCAGGCCGTTGTTGCTCCCGCTTTCGAGCAGAACCTTGGCGACAGTAGCTGCGTCAACTGCGGCCAGTGCGTCCAGGTGTGCCCCGTCGGAGCTCTCACCCTTGTTGACGACATCTCCAAAGTTATGGAAGCTATCGCCGACCCGACCAAGAAGGTCGTCGTCCAGACCGCTCCAGCCGTCCGCGTTGCCCTCGGCGAAGAGTTCGGTATGAAACCCGGCGAAATCGTCACCGGCAAAATGGCTGCCGCCCTCCGTCGTCTTGGTTTCGACCAGGTCTACGACACCGACTGGAGCGCCGACCTCACCATTATGGAGGAAGGCACCGAGCTCCTCGGCCGCCTCAAGAAAGCCCTCGCCGGCGAAGAGGTCAAACTGCCTATGTTCACCTCCTGCTGCCCCGCTTGGGTCACCTTCTACGAGAAGAATTTCCCCGACCTGCTCGAGTACCCCTCGACAGCCAAGTCGCCCCAGGGTATGTTCGGCGCCGTCGCCAAGAACTATCTGGCTCCGAAGCTCGGCGTCAAACGCGAAGACCTCGTCGTCGTCTCCATTATGCCTTGCCTCGCCAAGAAGAGCGAGCGCGCTCGTGAGGAACTCAGCGTGAACGGTGACAGCGATGTCAACTTCACCCTCAGCACCCGCGAACTTGCCCATATGATCCGCCAGTGCAACCTCGACCTCAACGATATGCCCGAAGAAGACTTCGACAGCCCGCTCGGCCAGTCGTCAGGTGCCGCCGTCATCTTCGGTGCCACCGGTGGTGTTATGGAGGCTGCTCTCCGTACCGCTTACGAAGTCCACACAGGCAAGACCCTGCCGAAGATCGACTTTATGGAAACCCGCGGTTTCGACGGCGTCAAGGAAGCCACCATCGATTTCGACGGTTTCCCGCTGAAGATTGCTGTCGTCTACAGCCTCGGCAACGCACGCAAGATGATGGAACAGGTACGCCAGGGCAACCCCAACGGCTACCACTTCATCGAGGTTATGGCTTGCCCCGGTGGCTGCATCGGCGGTGCCGGCCAGCCCTACCACCACGGCAACAGCGAAATCATCCGCAAACGTATGGAAGCCATCTACCGCGAGGATGCTGGCAAACCCATCCGCAAGAGCCACGAGAACCCCGAGATTTTGGCTATTTACAAGGAGTACTACGGCGAACCCTGCGGCCACCTCAGCCACGAGCAGCTGCACACCCACTACTTCGACAAATCAGACAAACTCGAAGCAACAAAGTAAATTAATCCGTGACAAGTGACCAGTGACCTGTGAAACGCACTCGTTCGTATCACAGGTCACAGGCCACGGGTCACAAAAACAGAAATACAATGGCAAATATCAAATTATCTGAAGATAAAGTCAACATCATCAAAGAGATTGCTAAATCCTTTGGTAACCGTGCCGGCGAGGTCATCAACGTCCTCCACCAGGTGCAGGGCAAGTTCGGCTATCTGCCCGCCGAGGTGCAGGAAGTCGTCGCCCACGAACTGAATATCCCCGTGTCGCGCGTATACGGCATCGTCTCTTTCTACAGCTTCTTCACGATGGAGCCCAAGGGCGAACATCCTATCGATGTCTGCCTCGGTACGGCTTGCTACGTGCGTGGTGCTGAGAAGGTTCTCGACGCTTTCGCCCGCGAACTGAACGTCCAGATTGGCAAATGCACCCCCGACGGCAAGTTCTCGCTGAACACGCTGCGCTGCGTCGGTGCCTGCGGTCTCGCCCCCGTCGCTATGATCGGCGAAAAGGTCTACGGCCGTCTGACCCCCGATATGGTTCCCGGCATCCTCGCCGAGTACAAATAAGCCAACTTTGACTTAAAAGAAAAGAGGGCACCCAATCGGGTGCCCTATTTTAGTATTTAATCGGCAAGTATTCGTTAAAAACACGCCGCAAGGATTTAATTCTTGCCGATACCGGCAAAGTTATATTGAAGAACCGTAAATAATTATGCTCGTGATAGGATGTAATCACGAGCATAATTTTCAGGGAATTCACTATTTGAGTTTTTGTGGGACTACCTTATCACCACCACCTTGCGGGCGGGATAGTTACCGACCTTGACAATGTAAATGCCTGCGCTAGGTACAGGTATTGTGACGTATTCTTTTGCATTTGACAACGATGCAATGGGTCTGCCGTCTATGGAGTAAACCCTAATATCTGCACCTGCCGCCTTTTCAATATAAATCTTATAGTCAACGACATAAGCAATTATTCCCGAATCGTCGGCATAGGCAATACCTTGTGTTGAAGAAAAATAAGCCGTCAACGTAAGGCTACCCATAGCTGTGTATGTATATGGATTCTGTGTGCTACCATCGCTCCAATGGTCGAAGCGATAGCCATCACGTGGCGTTGCCTCTACGATAGCAACTGGGTCGTCACAGGTTGGCTCTTGCAACATAGACACTACTCCCTGTGCAATGTTTGCCGATGCAACATTGAACAAAAAAGGGATCTCGTTGAAATTATGAAAATAAGGCCAGCGGCCGGAATAGATATTTATAGTGCCACAGGGAATGTTGACAGTGATGGAAGTGTCCACGCCGTCGAAAGCATCCGTTCCCAATGTTGGAGCAACACGGCCAAGACTGGTAATTTCGGTAATGCCATAGCAATCTTTGAATCCATTGCTGCCAATAGAAATCACCCCTTGAGGAATCACAACTTCTCCAATAATACCACAATTTTGGAAAGCGCCACTTCCAATGGTTTCAATACTCTCCCCTAGACTCACATTCGTGAGACGTGTACATTGGGCAAAAACGTTGTTCCCTATAGTGGATACACCATTCCCAATTGACAAAGATGTCAGGTTCGAACACTCGGTAAATGCTCCATCAGCTATTCCTGTAACAGCATCAGGAATATTAAGAGATATCAATCCATTGCAGGCTCTAAACATATATGGTGGTATATATTGTACATTTTCACCAATATTCAATGTCGTCAGGTTCGGGAGGTTTTGGAAAGAGTAACCTGTTTGTCGGCAATTGATGGCATTGTAATTCACTGTTGCAAGGTTATTACATCCTGCAAATGCAGAATGCCCAATATAAGTTACACTTTCAGGAATGGTAATTTCTGCAAGTTCAGCACAACCAGAGAAGGCTTGTGATCCGATGGAGTCAATAGCGTTCGGAAGCGATATTGTCGTTAAGTCTGAACAACCATAAAATGCTTCTTGCCCTATAGAAGAGATTCCTGCGACTAAAACAAGTGAAGAAAGTGTAGCACAATTTCGAAAAGCAGCATAACCTATGCTGGTTATACCATTTGGAAGTGTAATATTAGCCAAATTAGTACAGCCATCAAAAGTCCCATCATTTATTGCGGTTAAAGCATTGCTGAGAGAAACAGACGTTAGAGACGAACAATTTAAAAAAGCATTATTGCCTAAAAACACCACTGTGTTTGGAAGATTTATTGTTGACAAAGATGAACACCCAGAGAAAGCAGTTTGTCCAATGGTTTCTACTTGATTACCAATAGAAATCGAAGTAATACCCGTACAACCATTAAAAGCATTGCATCCAATTGCACGAATTGAGTTTGGCAAATATAATAATTGCAAGGACGAACATCCGTTGAAAGTGCCATTTTCAATAGTCGTCAAAGATGGACTGAGAACAATTGAGGATAACGACAAACAATTGGCAAAAGCATTTTCACCTATATGTCTGACATTGTTGGGTATTACCACAGTATTAATTGGACATCCTGAAAATGCATTATTACCAATTGTTAATACACTTAATGGGATTTGTAACGAAGACAATCCATAACAGCCGGAAAATGCCCCATCAGGAATAATCCTTACTGTATTTCCAATTGTAAGATTGTTGACACTATTTCCAAACATATTATTTGTTGGATAAGTCTCCAAACTATCTGTGTTATATATTAATGTCTCTATATTGCATCCATAAAAAGCGCCTTGCCCAATATTTTTCACAGAATGTCCAATTGACAAATACTGTATCTGTGTATTTGCAAGTGCATTATTCGGCATAGAAATCACATTGTCCCCAATAATTACAGTGTCAGATGTTGGCCCATATGAGCCAAATGCCGTCGCTGTACAATTTATAGCATTATAATACATTACATTAAAATGACATCCATCTAAAGCCTGATGATCTATTGTCTGTAAGGAATCTCCTAAAGTGAAATATCTTAAATTATAACAGCCTTGAAACGCTGCATGACCTATACTCACAACTGAAGGTGGAATATTTATTGTTGCGAGAGATCCACAATACCGAAATGCACCACCATAAATGTATTCTAATGTGCTGGGAAGGTGGACATATACTAATGAACTACAACTCTGAAATTGGGCAACGCCGGTAACCCTATAGTACAATCCTTGATATTGTACAGAATCAGGAATAATTAAAGTATCTCCTGCAAAACTAACATAGGTACTTCCGATATGATAGTTCCCATATACACAAACACTATTGCTCCCTGTTCCGGTGATAAGGTAACGTAATCCTTCTATATGGAATTCTTGAGCAAATATAATGCTAACCGATGTCAAAAAAACAAATGAAAATACAATTAATTTTCTCATCACATTATTAATTTTAATCTGCACTGACTCGGTGTAGGTTAATAACACGAAGAAAGTGGAGCCAATCCATTATGTCTCTATCTTTCTGTGTGAGGGCCTGAACTTCCCTGTGAAGTAAAAATAAAGGTGTTCTGAATCGCTCCACAAGGAGAGTATATTATAGACATACTATCCAATGGAGCATCTCGAAACTCCTGTATTCCAAACTTCACAGATAATGTGCAAATTGTTCAGGTTCACACAGTCGGAATAAGGCGAAAATGCGCTTTCTTTCGGCAAACGGATTTCTCCCCATTTGCGACTGCAAAATTACACATTTTCCACAATATGGCAAAATTTTTTTTCATTTCAAAGAAAAAAGTGTTTTCCACAAAAAACAATAAGGTATTATTGGTACCTCCTATAAAAGCATATTATAATGGTTTACAGTTGATTTCGAACACGACAGCAGCAAGGATCGGCGGCAAGGTCTATGGCCGTCTGCCCCCATTATATCAAAGACATCCACGACATCTGTCGCGGATATCATTTTCTTGTATCACATTCGTTTACACCAGAAAAGAAAGTGCATCCTGGTCAAAGGCTCTCTATCTCTTCTGCCGTCAGGCCTGTGATGTCGGCGATATCGGCGGCAGAAAAGCCCTTGGCTTTCATTCGGCGGGCGGTTTGTTCGAGGTTCTTATTTGTGGTTGTCTCAACGATGACAGCCTCGTTCCTTTCCCAGGCCTCCCAGTCAGTGTCAGCCAGATAGCCTGCAATCTGCTCGCGCAAAGAAGGCAGGTCTTCAGCAATCACCTTCCATACCTCAAGCGGGCTTATCTGATAATAGTCGTGTACCAAAATATGACGCATCCTGGTGATATGCTTCCAGGGCGTTTCGGGATGTTGACGACAAAAAGCGTTGGTCAATTTATAGGCGGCCTCACCCACGATCTCAATATTTTTGACGACACCATAATACTTTAAGGTATCTGTCTCCAAATCTTCTTTTGCCTTACCAACGGCAAAATCAAGAATGCGGTCGATGGCTTCCACCATATGTTCCAGCCGCTCGCGGTCTCTAACATACTCTCTCATAGATCAATTTCCTTTCCCGATTAACACTATCGCTTATCCGAGGACGCAGCGTGCCATCCTCCACCAAATCCACAGGGCGGTCGAGCATCCGCTCCAAATCGTCAAGCATCGCGGCGTGTTTAAGCAGGCTGATGCCACCTTCATTGAACTGCACAAGAAGATCCACATCGCTCAGCGGTGTATCCTCGCCACGGGCGAAAGAGCCGAATAGCCAAGCTCTCAAGACGGGTTGCGTCTCGAAATAGTCAGCTATTATCTTTGTCAAATCTTGCGTGCTCATTGGTTGGTGATTGAATGTTTTCAATTTGCAAAATTACACATATTTTTCAATATGGCAAAAAAAACAATACATTTTACTCTTCCCAACAAACTTGCAAAGCCGATTCGATGCTAATTTTGCAACCAGCGAAGCGCACGGAGGGCGATGTTGCGCCTCAGCTGGTCGACGTAAAGGGTAATGTCGAGGCGATGGTAGTTGCCTTCGCGGCCAATTAGAGGCAGCATATAATCATCGGCAGAATAGCCACTTACGCAAAGCAGGCGCGATGCCGTGTCGAGAACAACTCCGAGTGTGTCGTCACGGGCGACCAGCGTCGCAAGGGTGCCGTCAGTGCACCAGTTCACTGGATTGATTGCCAAACGGTTGCCGGCGCTGATAAGAGGGATGGCACATTGCGGCGAGCGCACACTGTTGAAACAGACCGTGACGCCAACGTCGTCGCTGTCCTTGGCAGGAACGATATGCGAAGTCGAAGCCAAATCCTCGGCGGTAACCTTCCATCCAATCACATAGGCCGCCACCAAACGCTCAAAAGCGCTGTCGTCCATCGACTTAAGGATTTCCACCACGCCGATGGCACCCTGGCTGAAACCGGCCAGCACAAACGGACGGCCATTGTTCAGATGCTCGATATAATAAAGGAAAGCCCGCCTGACGTCGTCCATCGCCAACGGAACACGCTCAGCGACAAGGCTATCGGAAGCAAACGACTCTAGCGAACACTGACGGTAATATGGCGAAAAGAAGTTGAAATTGCCCGAATACATACGGTCGATGCCCTCCATCTCGCCCGTCAGCAAAGCGCGGATGCTGTCGACCGATACATCAGCAAAATGAACCACACCGCCGTCCGAAGGGCAGTCGACAACATTGGTCGAAGTGATATAGAAAACATCCACATCGGCCTCACGGTCAACAATATACCATTGACGCTCATCGCTATATTCAGGTACCGCCGGAACCAAATCGCCACCAGCCGTGACCTTCGGCGCTCGACGGCAGCCAGCAAGCGCCAAAACCGCCACAAAACAAACGAAAATTTTCGAAACTACAAATCTGAATTTCATACGATTAAATAAAAATAAATACAAAAGACAAAGACTGTTTTTTTAACAATCCTTTTCAAAAGAAAACAGATTATCGGACGCAGTGCATCCGGGCATTTACAAAAAAGGGGCTGCCCGCGCCGCCGATTTTCCGCCACCGCGGACGGTATCCTGACCATCGGCGTCGGGATTATGTTCCGAATCAGCCGATGAGACTTCCACCCGCATCGAAGCATCATCCTCCACATCAACAACATCCTCATCATCAACATATTCCGGAGCAGCAGAAAAATCCAAAACTCCGCTGCCGATATAGAGGCTCTGCGAGGCGCGGCCTGCGCGGTCGACAACAAAACCCCAAAGGTGCACCTCCTTGCCGGCCCAAGCCTCATTGAGCTGAAAAACAACCTGTTTGCGACGGCGAGCCGTAGCGTCAGAAAAGTCAAAAGCCTTGTATTCAGGACAATAAGCCACAATATAAATCTCGTCATCCTGACTGCAATTGCGATGCAGGGGATTCTTTTCGAAAGAGATGCTAATGGTCGTATCGTCAAGCAGTTGCGGTGCATCAAATGCCACCGGCGCCACAGGACCGTCGCTGAGACGAAGCTCGGGCAGATCGACCGTCAGCTCGCCATCCTGCAACGCGAAACACTCCTTGTTCATTTTGATGAAATAGTTGCTTGGCGTAAGTCCCACATTACGAGACGCTTCGTCGAGGGCAATCCTCAGCACGCGACGCGCACTGCCGGCAAAACGCACCATCTCGGTGAAGAGCCGACGCTGTTCGAGCTGCTGCTCGCTGCGGGCATCGTGGAAGTCGCCCGGCAGCGTGCGCACACACCAGCGTCCGCGCCAGTTGTAGCCCACCACGTTGCCCAGCCGACCGCTGAACCCGCCATTGAATCCGCTTTGTTGTTTTCCCATAAATAGCAAAATATTAAGTGGTTGATTTTAAATATGTTTTTAACTGCGAATTTAACGAATTATTATAATAAGATTTTGTTTTGCAAGCAAAACACGAATCGAACGAATTATTTTGTTCTGCTTTATCAGCAGTGAGAGGTTTCCAGCAGTGCGAGGATCCCAGCAGCGTGAGGTTTCCAGCAACGCGAGGTTTCCAGCAGCGCGAGGTTTCCAGCAGTGCGAGGTTCCCAGCAGTGCGAGGTTTCCAGCAGCGCGACACACCCCGCCCTTCGGGCACCCCTCTCCGAGAGGGGATGGCGCGGTAGCG
>R22__coassemble_1046_pt1 | contig 15152 bp, 13 predicted proteins | sample R22__metabat2_high_PE_041 | metagenome-assembled genome bin R22 | reverse complement strand
GATATATATAGGATATATATAGGAAATGGCGGAGCGGGTGTAGCCAGAAACAGGTGTTCTGTCGGGCCCGACAGCGCATCGACTCGCGAAACCGATTCGCCTGCCCGCAAAGCGGGCGAAATCTTGTAAATCTTGTAAATCAATTCCGCCTTCGGCGGTAACGCGAAGCGGAAAAATACGAGATTTACAAGATTTCTGCCCGAAGGGCAAGGAGGTTCTGTACTGCGTAGCCCAATCAACCGAAGGTTGAAAATCTACAAGATCTACAAGATTTCTGCCCGAAGGGCTAGGAGGTTATGGATTTACGGGGCCGCCTTTAATGGGGGAACGTTATTTTTTCCAGAAATGCGAGGTGATGTCGAGCATTTTGCCGTTGACGACCTTGTACATACGCTGATTGGTGCGCGTGCTGCGCAGCGAGCCGAGGTGTTTCAGGTACGGGCCGAGCTTGATATAGTCGAAATTGTCGAGATTGAGTGCCGGTGCCAGCAGCGAACGGCCACTGTACCAGGCGGTATGCAACTTTTTGTGGCGCTGGCGCAGGTGCTGCATCAGCCGGTTGACTTCGGCGGCGCAGGCATCGCCACCCATAAGGGCGACGCAGGTTATGTTATTGTGGCACTGGGCGATAAGGTTGTCGATAGCCTCGTCGGTGAGCGGTTCGCCGACATCGTTCCAAAGGTAGGGCGAATGGCATCCGGGACACCGGCAAGGGCATCCGCTGACGTTGATGGCAAGGGCCACCTCGTCAGGAATCTCTTGAAAGACAATATCGCTGTTGGTGTACTTGAGCAAAGGGTAAAGGGTAAAGGTTAAAGGTTAAAGGTTAAAAGTTATTTAGTTGAAAGTTGAAATTTAAAAGCTGACGCAGTCATTTCAACTTTCAACTCTCAACTTTCAACTATTTAAAGCTTTCAACTACTAAATATTAGCTGGTTCTGCCATCTGGCTGGGGGTGGCGTAGTGGCGGCGTGCGGCCTCTTCCTGGCGCGGCATCGAGAAGTTGCTGACGCGTTTCAGGTAGCCGATGATGCGGGTCATATAGTCCACGTTTTTCGAGTGGCAGTGCGGGCACTCCTTGAGGTAGCGCTTGTCGATATGGCCGCAGTCGTTGCAGATGGTGTTGGGGATATTGAAAGTGAAGTAGTTGCAGCCTTCTTTGGCAGCGACGTGCAGCAGCTGCATATACTGTTCTTGCGAGAGGTGCTCTTCGAGGTTGCAGTGCAGAGCGCTGCCGCCGGTCAGATGCTGGATGTAGGGGGCGCCGTGCAGACGGAATTTCTCGAGGATGGATATCGACTGGTCTTCAACGATATAAAAATAGCTGTTGTAGCAGTCGCGCGGGACGAAATAGCCGTCCTCGCGGTCCCATTTGGCGTGTTTGACGCCCACGTTTTCGGCGGGAATCATTTCGCAGTTGAACATCACCTCTTTGGTGCGGTATTCCTTATTCTTCTTCTCGACCAGTCCAAGGACCGTCTGGACGAAGTTCAGATAGTTGGGGTTGTCGTTGATTGTGAGGCCCATAAACTCGGCAGCTTCAACCAGTCCGTTAACACCGATGGTGAGGTACTGGCGCGCTATGTTGATGTAGCCGGCATCGAAGAGCGGCAACATACCGTGCGCGGCCAAATCCTTGAGGTTTTCGTTGTAGGCCAGCTGCACCTTGTGGCACAGGTCGATAACATCGGTCAGGAACTCTTTGTAGTCCATCTTGTTGTTGACGGCATACTGGATGCAGCGGTTGAGGTTGATTGTCAGCACGCTCTTGGAACCTGTCGACACTCCGCCGGCGCCGAGGGTATAGCTGAAGCCGTTGTCGGTGATTTCGTTGCGCAGGCGGCAGCAGGAGCTCAGCGAGTCGGCATTGTCGCTCATATAGGTGAAGAAGCTGTGGCCTTCGGCATACATTTCGGCTGTGAAGTTGGCCATATCGGGGTCGACCATTTCGCCGTCCTTGCTGAGCAGGGCCATCGTCTCGACGGGGAAAGTGAGCACCGCCTTGGTGCGTTCTTTGTTGAACCAGCGCATAAAGCGTTTCTGCAGCCATTTGAGGCCTTCCCAGTCGGGCGCCGAGCCGTCGGGGAAACGAAACTCGCCGAAGAGGCTGTCGAAGTAAGGTTTGTCGTAATAGGCTATATTCCAGAACACTGCCTGGTAGTTGCGGGCGCCGGTAGGCTGGTTGAGGGTGTAGACGATCTGTTCGAAGCAGTCGGTGATGACCTTATCGAGGGTGCGTTTCTTGAGGCTGAGGTCGACCACCTGGTCGGCACGGGTGTAGTAGTCCTGGCCGTAGTCCTTGCCGATGAAATAGTTGAGATACATCAGGAACTCGGGTGTGGCGCAGGCGCCGCTGAGCATACTGCTGACCATAAAGACCATATTGACGAAGCCGCCGCAGAACGACTTGAGGTTGGTCGGGGCCGTCGAGTTGCCTCCGATGGATGCAGTGCCGCTCAGCAGCCAGGGGTACATCGTGATGCTGGCGCAGTAGTTGGCCAACGATGTCTCGTCGTTCTTATAAATAAAATGATGGGTAAGGAGATCTATATATTTGTCGGCCAATTACTTGCCGTACATCTGCTTGATGCGGTCGGTCAGCAGGCGACGGTTGAGGCGGATGAAGCCCGACTTGGGCAGTTCGCCGATAAGGGTAGCAATATTCTTGTGTTCGACATTGGCGTTGGCATCATATTTCGAACCCGTTGCGGCGTTGGCGGCCTCGCAGTATTCGGCCAGGAATTTCATCTTCTCCATCGTCTCGCGGTCCTCGGTGTGGCGCTGGCGATAGAGCATAAAGCTCTTGGCCACATCGTAGTATTCCTCTTTCATCAGGGCCACTTCCACCTGGTTCTGGATTTCCTCGACTGTGATGCCGTTGTGGATATCGAGATGGGAAAGTATTTTGGACAGAGCCCCCAAATCGACAGGACGCTGAATGGAATCAAAAGCCTTGATGATGGCATTCATAATTTTGTCGAGCGAGAACCGGTCGGCACTGCCGTCGCGCTTGGTAATTGTCAAAATATTGTTACGTTCCATTATTGTTGATGTATTTTTTTGCAAGACAAGGGATAAAAAAACTAAAAATGAGAGGACTATTGCATTTTTGAGGCTCAAATCCCCCATTATTTGATGTTACAAAATTACTACAATTACGCTGGCCGTAAAAGTTAAATAAGATAAAGTTCTCAACGAGACGTGTTGATAACAAATGAAGAGATTTGATTTACAAAAGAATGGCACCTATTCCTCGCTGACTTCCGACACGAAGCGGCGATAGGCCGAGAAGGTGTTGGCACGCGAGAGGAAACCAAGGTAATTGTCCTCGTCGTCGATGACGATGAGGTTGTAGCGGTTGCCGATTTTGAACTTGTTGACCACCTCGGCCGGGGGTTCGCTGAGGCGCACAATGTCGCCTTCCGACAGGGGGTGCATCAGGTCGACCACCGCCGTGTCGTCGTACCGTTCGGGCTGGAACATAATGTGGCGCACATCGTCCAGCAGTATGACACCCAGAAACTTGTCGTCGTCGGTCAGCACCGGGAATATGTTTCGTTTCGAATACTTGATGGCTTCGACCAGGTCGCGCAGCTTGTCCTCTTCGCGGACGACGACAAAATTGGTTTCGATCAGCTTGCGCATATCCATCAGCTGCCAGGCCGAGCGGTCTTTGTCGTGCGTCATCAGGTCGCCCTTTTCGGCCAGCTTGCGGGCATAGATGGAATGCCGCTCGAACGGCGAGACGCAGAGATAGGTGACCGACGACGCCACCAGCAGCGGCACCATAAGTGCATAGCCGCCAGTGATTTCGGCGATAAGGAATATGGCCATAAAGGGTGCGTGCATCACGCCGGTCATCACGGCAGCCATACCGACCAGGGCGAAGTTGGCCGTAGACTGTTCGGGCAGGCCCAACTGATTGCTTAGCAGGCAGATGAAGTAGCCAGCCATACCGCCAATGATGAGCGATGGGCCGAAGGTGCCGCCCACGCCACCACATCCTATGGTGGTCGCCGTGGCGACAGCCTTTGTCAGTATCAGCACGAAAATATAGGCCAAAACAAACCAATTGTTGTTATGGAGCGAAGCAAAAACGCTGTGCTCGAACAGCAAATCGTCGCTGCCATTGAGCAGTTCGGTGAGGAACATATAGCCTTCGCCAAACAGCGGAGGGAAAAGGAAAATGAGCAATCCCAGCGCGATGGCACCGATGACGGCGCGCGACACGACGTTGCGGCGACGGGCTAACCACTCCTCTACCCTGTCGGTGACGCGCAGGAAAAAGAGCGACACCGCGGCACAGAACACCCCTAATACTATATAATATGGTATCTGCGAAAGTCCCGACTCGCCAACGACCGTAAAAGCGAACTGCAAGTCGTTGCCCATCAGGAAATAGGCGACTGTCGACGCACTGACGGCCGACAGCATCAGCGGCAGGATGGCCGTTGCCGTCATATCGAACATAAAGACCTCAATGACAAACAATACGCCTGCTATCGGAGCCTTGAATATGCCGGCGATGGCACCGGCCGCGCCACATCCCAGAAGCATCTTGACATCGTGGGCGCTGAGCCGGAAGAAACGTCCTATATTTGAACCAATTGCGCTGCCAGTCGACGCTATTGGAGCCTCAAGTCCGACGCTGCCGCCAAAGGCCACCGTCAGCGTTGATGCCACAAGAGAAGAGTACATATTCCTGGCCGGCAAGACGCCGCCTTTGCGCGACAGCGAAAGCAGCACCGTCGGCAATCCGTGCCCGATGTCGCCCTTGACGACGTAGCGCACAAAGAGGATTGTCAGGAAAATGCCGATGGCCGGATAGAGCAAAATCAGCAGGTTGCCACCCACAAAAGTGGGTATATCGAACTGCAGCAGCCAGCGGTTCGTGACGTGTACCAGGGTTTTGAGCAGCACAGCCGCCAAGCCCGCAAGCAGACCCACCAGCACACTGAGTATCAACAGGAATACCCTGTCGCTGATGTGATGCATCCGCCACACTATGAAACGTTTATATGTATGTCTGAATGTGTTGATAAGGCTTTTTGTTGACAGAATGGTACACTGTTTTTGAAACTGCAAAATTACAAAACTTGCGGAAACCTGCCAAATTTTTTTTTCGTCGGATAAACTAAAAACAGAATTACGACGTTCTTTTAAATATTTAAAGATTTATTCTATAAAGAATAACAACGTCATTAAAAATATTTAAAAGATTTATACTATAAATGAAGAAAAACGTCTTATTCATCGGAATCGCCGCCGTTCTGTTCAGTTCGTGCGTGACACTTGGAAAATATGAAGCCCTCGAGTCGAAAAATGCGCAATTGCGTCGCGAATTCAACACGTCGCAAAGCGAACTTAGCGACCTGCGCGACGAAAATGCCAACCTGCAACGGCAAAACCAGTCGCTCAGCGCCGAAATCACCGACTTGACCGACATCCGCAACAACCAGAACGACAGCATCGCTGCCCTGCGCCAAGCCCTTGAAAACCAGAAGATGGGCTTTGACACCATCATCGAGAACTACGCCCAGCGCCTGACGGGACAAAGCCAGGACCTGAACCGCGCCAACAACCTGCTGGCTGCACGCACCAAAGAGCTCAACGACAAAGAGGCGGCCTTTACGGCCAAAGAACAGGCCTTCAAGGAGCAGGAAAACACGCTGCGCATCAAGCAGGCCGAACTGGAGAAGAAAGAGTCGGACGCCCGCAACGCGCTGGCCGCCAAGGAACGCGAGCTGGAGCAGCTGCGCTCGTCGCTCAACAACGCCCTGGTCGGATTTGCCGACAAAGGTCTGAATGTCGAAACACGCGACGGCAAGGTCTACGTTTCGATGGAGAGCAAACTGCTCTTCCCCTCGGCCAGCTGGACGGTGTCGAAAGACGGCGTCGAAGCCATCAAGACCCTTGCAAAAATCCTTGAGCAGAACACCGACCTGAACATCCTGGTTGAAGGCCACACCGACAACGCCGCCTACAAAGGCAGCACTGCCGTCAAGGACAACTGGGACCTCAGCGTGATGCGCGCCACGTCGATCGTGAAACTGCTTCTGCAGCACGGCCCTGCCATCGACCCTGCCCGCATCGAGGCCTGCGGCCACGGCGAGTTCGCCCCCAAGGTGCCCAACGACACCCCCGCCAACAAAGCCCTCAACCGCCGCACCGAAATCATCCTCACGCCCAAGATGAGCGAAATCCTCAACCTGCTTGGCGAATGACGACTTGGGGGAGTTCAGGGGAGTTGATGGATATTAAGGGGAGTTAAGTGAAGTTAAAGGAAGTTAAGAGAAGTTAAAGGAAGTTAGAGGGAAGTTAAGGGACAAATGTTTTTTGCTGGACACTATTGTCCTTTAACTTCCCTTAACTCCCCTTAACTCCCCCTAACTTCCAATATCTCATAAGCAAATGGCAAGGATTAAAGCATATTGTTTCAGTCCTACAGGGGCTACGATGCTGGTGACCAGTCGATTTGTGCGCAGACTTGGGGAAATTCTGCACGTCGATGCCGAATGCCTTCCCTATACGCTGCCACACGAGCGCGAAACGATGCCCGTGTTCGCGCCGGACGATATAATAGTTTGGGCAACACCCGTTTATGCCGGACGCATCCCCAACAAGACGCTCGACTTTGTCCGCAAGGCGCTCGTCGGAAACGGAAACCCTGCCATCGCCCTCGTCACGTTCGGCAACCGCGCCTATGACAACGCCCTTGCGGAGCTGGTAGGCATTATGCAGGATGGCGGTATGAGACCCGTGGGAGCCGCCGCCGTGGTGACCCTACACGCTTTTAGCGACACTTTGGGAGCCGGAAGACCCGACGCAAGCGATCTGGCGGCTCTCGACAGTTTTGCCGCAGATGCGGCGGAACTGATTGCGGCATCAAAAGCAGGAGAATCCGTTCCTGCAATCGCGGTTCCAGGAGAGGCGCATCCCGAAAGATACTACACCCCACTCAAGGTGGGCAACGCCCCTGCCGGTTTTCTCAAAGCCAAGCCCACGTGCGCCGCCGAGCAATGCACGCATTGTGGCAAATGCCTGTCGGTCTGCCCGATGGGTAGCATAGCCGAGAACGGTGGCCTGCCAGCCTTCGACGGCATTTGCATCAAATGCCAGGCCTGCCGCCGCATCTGCCCCACAGGAGCCATCGCCTTCACTGACCCGGACTATCTTTCGCACGTGGCAATGATAGAGCGGACGTTTGCCGACCCGAAACGGTCGGAGTTTTTCGTCGCCAAAAGATGACAAAAGAGACAGATTCTAACAAAAGACCACCACTAAAAAGCTTTTTTGTCATCGAATTAAACGAATAGAACGAATTTTTATGTCAATTTTTTTTGCAAGCAAAACGCGAATTTAAACGAATTTTTAGAGGTGGCAATAATGTAAAATGGGAGTAATCAAAAACATACACTGCCACAACTGTGGATATGACTTTGCACGCGAATACGGTGTTGGTATTGATGGTCACGCTGTTTTGTACTGCGACCGCTGCGGCAAATCCTTGAACGTCGACTTCAGCGGAGGTTGGGTGCCGCTGCCCGACTGCGACTGCGGAGGCCACTATGATGCCGATGCACCAGGCCGTTGCCCCCAATGCGGCTCGCTGCTTGAATTGTGAAACAATTCCGGAACATCTAATCAACTTTTCATCATCGAATCAGACGAATCAATTTGATGAAAAAAGCCAACTGAACACTTTTCTGTTGACTATTGTCTCATAGATATGATTTCGTAAATAAAACATTATGGGGAAAAACGAAACTACACCTCTATGTAGTATATACTTGATTTTAAACCATATAAAGAACAAGTTTTATATATCAAAAAATTTAAATGTTGCGCAGAAACAACATTATTTATAAAAAACGTCGTGTATGTGCAACATTTTTTTCGCAGATTGCCGGTGTGAAAGACTCGTATATCTTCGCCGATGACTGGGATATGCCCGATGGAGCGAAGCTGCCCCTTTGGATGCTGGGCTTTTTATATTGAAAAAAGGCAATTAGATAGGGCTATTGGGCTGCGTCAAGGATACGCCTTTTTTTGAAGTATTTAAAAAGAATATGACCAATTTATGACCAATTTTTGGGGAACAAAAAGAAAAAGGATTTTGCATTTTACTCGTTTTGAGTTGTCTGCAAAATCCTTTCGTACCCCGGGAGGGACTTGAACCCTCACGCCCTTGCGAGCAGCAGATTTTGAGTCTACCGTGTCTACCATTCCCCCACCAGGGCATTTTTTTCGAAAACTGGAGCAAGAATCACCATTATCGTTTTCCATTGAATTTGTTTATTTTAAACAACAAAAACCAACTTTCTTGCCTTTCGTTTTCAAGTGCAAAATTACACACTTTTTTGATACTGGCAAATTTTTTTTACACATTTTTGTTACAATCAAAAAAAATGTTGTATTTTTGCAGTCCATTAACAAACCATAAAAAGTGATGCAAACATCTGATAAAGTATTCATTTTCGCAGGCAGAGCCACCGCCGACCTGGCTCGCCGTGTGGCCGAAATTTACGGAATTCCTCTGGGCAACTCGACAGTGTTCCAGTATGCCGACGGCGAATTCCAACCTTCTTTTGAAGAAACCATCCGCGGCGGCACGGTGTTTATCATCCAATCCACAACACCTCCGACCGACAACCTGTTTGAGCTACTGATGATGGTTGATGCTGCCAAGCGTGCATCAGCAGGCAAGATTGTTGCCGTGATACCTTATTATGGTTTTGCACGTCAGGACCGCAAGGACAAGCCGCACGTCCCCATCGCCTCGCGCCTGATTGCCGATATGCTTGTCGCTGCCGGCGTCGACCGCCTTATCACGATTGACCTTCACGCCGACCAGATCCAGGGCTTCTTCAACATCCCTGTCGACCATCTCTATGGCTCGTCGCTGTTTATGCCTTATATCCGCGAAAAGTTCGACATCGAGGACGTTATGTTTGCCTCGCCCGATATGGGTGGCAGCAAGCGCGCCGGTATGTATGCTAAAACGCTTAACAACAGCTTCGTCATTTGCTACAAGCACCGTAACAAACCCAACGAGATTGGCGAGATGCGCCTCATTGGCGAAGTGGAAGGCAAACACGTCATTCTGCTCGACGACCTTATCGACACTGGCTCAACCATTTGCAAGGCTGCCGGCATCATCAAGGCCAACGGTGCCAAGAGCGTCCGCGCTATGATTACCCACCCCGTCCTTTCGGGCAACGCCATCGAGAAAATCGAGAACTCGGAACTCGAGGAACTTGTCGTCAGCGACACCATCCCGCTGAAACGCGAATCGTCCAAAATACGCGTTCTGTCGTGCGACTGGCTTTTCGCTGAAGCCATCCGTCGCGTCACCACCTTCGAGTCGCTCGACAACCTCTACGAAACGACAATCCACCACAAAGGTGTCATCCATCGTATCGAGCATTAATTAAATTTTAATTCGCCTTTTTTTAATTCATTTATTATAAACCATTTTAAATCTAAAAAACAATGAGAGTAGTATCAATGAGCGGTGCTCTGCGCGAGCACGTAGGGAAAAAAGATGCTAAGGCTCTGCGTCGCGACGCTAAAGTGCCTTGCGTTATGTACGGCAAAAAAGAGCAAATCACCTTCAGTGTTGCTCAGACCGCCTTCGACCGCATCATCTTCAACCCCGAACCTTGCTTTGTGGAAATTGAAATCAACGGCACCAAGCACAGTGCTATGATGAAAGACATCGATTTCCATCCCGTAACCGACATCGTTTATCACGCCGATTTCTATGAACTCAGCGACGATAAGCCCATCGTGATGTCCATCCCCGTCCACACCACCGGCACTTCCGTAGGCGTTATGAAGGGTGGCAAGCTGGCATACAAGCAGAAAAGACTCAACGTCAAGGCTCTGCCCGCCAATATGCCTAGCGAAATCCTCGTCGACATCACCAAACTCGATGTCGCTCAGCGCGTAAAGGTTCAGGACATCCCCGCCGAAAACTTCCAAATCCTCAACCCCAAGAGCAGCGAAGTGCTTGTTGTCAACAGCACCCGTGCATCGGCTACTGCCGACACCGAAGATGCCGCCGAATAATTCTTTTCGGAATGACAATAGAGAGTCGCGACGAAACAGCATCGCGACTCTCTTTATAATATTATAATACATATATATATCAGAACCTATGCAGTATCTGCTTTTCGACCTGGACCGCACCTTGTGGGACTTCGACGGCAATGCCGAACGGACCTATCGCTCTATGTTCGAGCGGTTTGAACTGCAGAAACTGTGTGGCGTTGGATTCGAGACTTTTCACGAACGCTACCGCACAATCAACGACGCCCTGTGGGAGGCCTATCGCAATGGGACAATCACAAAAGAGCTGCTTGCCATTCGTCGTTTCTCATTCACGCTGGAGGCTTTCGGACGCGACCCTAATTCAATAGAAATCATACGCTTGTCGCAACAGATGAGCGACTACTACGTTCAAGAAGGCACCCGACAAACAGGCCTGATGCCAGGAGCCCGCCAACTGCTGCAATGGCTCTACGAACAGCGCCAGCTCTACCGTTTGGCGGTGATCACCAACGGTTTTTCCGAGGCACAGCTACCCAAAATGCACACCGCAGGCATTGACAAATACTTCGACCACTTCTTCCTTTCCGAAAATCTGGGCTTTATGAAACCCGACCCGCAATTCTTCGACGCCGCCTTGTCGCAGATGAATGCAGCCCCAGAGCAATGCCTCGTTATCGGCGACGACTATAAAGTAGACATACTTGGCGCCATCAAGGCCGGCATTCCGCAAGTGTGGTACAACTACACATCGCAGACATTGCCCGCCGACACACAAAAACCGACCTATACCATCCGCCACCTCGACGAACTGAAAACCATCTTAAACACCAACACCCCCAAAAAATAACCTATAACCTTTAACCTATAACCTTTAACCTTTAACCTATAACCTTTAACCTTTAACCTATAAAATGCACAAATCAGGATTCGTAAACATCATAGGCAATCCCAACGTGGGCAAATCGACACTAATGAACGCCCTCGTTGGCGAAAAGCTGTCCATCATAACCAGCAAGGCGCAAACAACGCGGCATCGCATTATGGGCATCGTCAATGGCGATGATTTCCAGATAGTTTACACCGACACACCCGGCATAGTCAACCCCCATTACAAACTGCACGAGCAGATGATGAACTTTGTCGGTGGGGCGCTCCAGGATGCCGACCTCTTCCTGCTGGTCACCGAAGTCGGCGAAACGCTCAAAAACCAGCAGGTGATGCAGAAAGTCATTTCGTCAGACATCCCCGTAATAGTGGTTATCAACAAGATAGACCTCTCCGACCAAGCCACCATACAAGCCAAAATAGCCTATTGGCAAGAGCAGATTCCGCGCGCCACCGTTGTCCCCTGCTCGGCCACCGAAGGATTCAACGTGTCGAAGATTTTCGACCTCATCAAGGAGCTCCTGCCCGAAAATCCACCCTATTTCCCCAAGGACGAGCTGACCGACCGCTCGATGCGATTCTTCGTCTCCGAAATCGTCCGCGAAAAAATACTCCTGCTCTATGACAAAGAGATTCCCTACAGTTGCGAAGTCGCCGTCGAAAGCTATAAGGAGGGCGCCACATTGGACCGCATCTCGGCCGTGATTTTCGTCGAACGCGAATCGCAGAAAGCCATCCTCATCGGCCACCAGGGCAAATCGATAAAAAAACTCGGCATCGAAGCACGCAAGGATATCGAAGAATTCACCGGACGCAAATGCTACCTGGAATTGAGGATCAAAGTGCTGAAAGACTGGCGCAACAGCGATGCCGCCCTGCGGCAGTTCGGCTACGAAACCGAATAAAACCGGCCCCTCCCAACCATCATCTCCCCATTTTTCAGACAATATTTTTTTCGCGCGCGCGTTATTTAACTTTAACGAATATTCATCCGACACAAACCAAGCAATAACAAATACCTTCAATACAATGAGAAAAAAAAATACAAAAAACCTGCAGTTTTTCTTCTTTTTGATGGCATTCGCCAGTGCCGCAAATCTCTTTGCTGCGCCCATCCACAACGCCCCGGCAGTGCGCATCCAGCCTAACGGCGACACGCTGTTTTGCCTCCTCAGCGGCGACGAATACTACCACCGGCTTCACGACGCCGACGGATACACCATTGTCCGAAACCCGCAAACAGGCTATTGGGTCTATGCCGACACCGTCCACACCAGTCGCGACAGCTGGAACATCGTCGCCACCAGCCTCATCGCCGGCATCGACAATCCCGCAACGGCAGGCATCAGCCCCAATCTCGGCATCGACAAAACCGAATGGCTCGAGCGCGGACACCGTTTCGACATCCCAACGCAGTACCAGCCAAAATCGAGCGCCAAAACATCGGGACGCAACCACGGCACACTCAACAACATAGTCATCTTTGTCCGCTTCAGCGACGATACCGAAATCGCCACACCGCTCTCCACCATCAACGCGATGTTCAACGACTCGACAGCTGGCGCCACTTCGATGTACAACTACTTCAAAACCGTCTCTTACAACAAGATACACATCCCCACGCAATACTACCCTACCCCCAACGGCAACAGCGTCGTCTCCTATCAGGACTCCCTGCCGCGTAGCTACTATATGCCCTACGACGCCACGACCAACACCCAGGGCTACAATGGCGACAGCGAGCGCGCCAGCCGCGAATTCGGACTGCTGCAACGTGCCGTCAACTACGTCAATGCCAACTACCCCGTGCCGACGACCGTCGACATCGATATGGACAACGACGGGTTAGTCGACAACATCTGCTTCGTCGTCAAGGGAACCTACACCGGCTGGAGCGACCTCCTCTGGCCCCACAAATGGGCCCTCTACGACCGCTACGTTTACATCAACGGCAAACGCGTCTACACCTTCAACCTGCAGCTCGAAGGCAGCGGCGAGCATTATTTCAGCTCCTCCACCTTCTGCCACGAGATGTTCCACACCCTCGGCGCTCCCGACCTCTACCGCTACGACGTCAACAACAATGTCACCGGTGTCGGCAGCTGGGATCTTATGTGCAGCAACACCACCCCCCCGCAGACTATGGGCGCCTATATGAAGTGGAAATACGGCAACTGGATCGACTCCATCCCCGAAATCACCGTCCCCGGCACCTACTCGCTCCATTCGCTGGGCGACAGCGACTACAGCAACATAGCCTACAAAATCGCCTCGCCGCACCCCAACCAGTGGTATCTCCTTGAATATCGCGACAATACAGAACAGTTCGAGACCACCCTGCCCGGCAAGGGACTCATCATCTACCGCATCGACGACCGTTTCAACGGCAATGCCGGCTTCGACGGCATCAGCACCTTCGACGAAGTCTACCTCTTCCGCCCCGGAGCCAACAACGACACCACCAACGGCTATCCTGCGCAGGCTTTCTTCAGCGGCAACACCAACCGCACCGAGTTTTCGCAATCGACCGACCCGTTCCCCTGGCTCAACCACAACAGCGCCGACAACACCATTTCCATCACCGCCATCGGCATCCCCGGCGAAACCATCAGCTTCACCTACAACGACTTGAGAGGCTGTATGACGCCCGAGAATCTGCGCACCGACAGCATCGGAGCCAATGCCGTCAAAGTCCGCTGGTCAGGACGTTCAGCCAACTACCGCGTACAGTATCAAAGCGACCAGTTCGGCTCGCCGGTCCTCACCGTCGATGTCGCCTCGTCCTCTTGCACGCTGACCGGCCTCGACATCAACACCACCTATTTATGGCGCGTCAAAAGCGTCTGCAACAATGGCGACGAAAGCGATTATTCGCCCTTGGAATACTTCAACACCTCGACCTGTGCCGAACTCGAGAATGTAACCATCGGAACCGCAGGTTCTGTCGACTATTCCGTCCCCTTCAACACCCATTCCAGATACTCCTACTCGCAGACCATCTACCTCGCTTCCCAAGTCGGACAGGCTATGAACATCGACCGCATAGCCTACAACTATGCCGACAACAACGCCCTCAACTACAAGGACAACGTCATCGTCTATATGGCGCTCACCGACCTCAACGAGTTCACAGGCACCACCTCTTCGTCAATGGTCCCCTTCAGCCAGCTGCAGCAAGTCTACGAAGGCCCCTTCAATTGCACTGAAGGATGGAACGAGCTGCAACTCAACAGCACCTTTGTCTACGACGGCTTCTCCAACATCGTCATCGCCATCGACGACAACAGCGGCTACACCTCTATGCAGGGCGGCAACTTCTACTGTTCGCAAACATCCGGACGCAACAGCACCCTCGTCTGCTCAAAGGACAACAACATCGACCCCAGCGGCCCCATCTCGGCTTTCAAAGCGCTCAAGCAGTTCGCGGCCGACGTACGCTTCTCTGGCTGCAGCCTCGATAATGTCGCTGCCATCCAGGTCATTACCGACGGCAACGGCACCGTTACCGGTGGCGGCCTACTCCCCATCGGCCAGACCTGCACCCTCACCGCCACGGCCGACGACCACTGGCACTTCACTCACTGGAGCGACGGCGCCGGACAGACCATCACCGACAACCCCTACACCTTCACCGTCGACACCAACCGCACCATTACGGCCCACTTCGCCAAAGACCAGCACACCGTCAGCGTCACCACACAAGGCGACTGCGGCAACGCCTGGTTCCAGGTATGGGACAACAGCGGCGTCCTGCTCGACACGCCCTTGTGGGATGGCACATTCGACCACGGCACACAACTGACACTCTTCGCCGAGGACTCCGCAACCTGCCCGAACAACAGCATAGCCACATTCCTGCATTGGGACGATGGCAACACCGAAAACCCTCGCACCGTCACGCTGACCCAAGACTGCACCTTCACAGCCGTATATACCAACGGCAATGCCGGACTGGAAATGGCTGACGTCATCGCAATATATGTTCAGAACGAAACCGCCGTCATCACCGGTGCCGACGGACGCCACATCGAGCTGCTCGACATCACAGGCCGCACCGTCGCACGCACCATAGGCACCGGCACCGACACATTCCGCCTGCCGGCAAAAGGCGTCTACATCATCCGCATCCAAGGCCTCGGAACACAAAAAATAGTGAACTAACGGAGAACGGAGAACGGAGAACGGAGAACGGAGAACGGAGAACGGAGAACGGA